>OGUJ01000455.1_pt1 | contig 31320 bp, 33 predicted proteins | sample 1573661 | NCBI WGS metagenome assembly OGUJ01 (sample SAMEA2581933, study PRJEB24529) | metagenome | biome: Human gut stool | place: China | collected 2011
CATAAATTGTACATTGACTATGTCAGATCTAATGAGTACTTATTTTCTAGATGAAGATAATTTAGATAATGTGTATATATCAGAGATGTTACCGTCCAAAATCGGTTGGAATAAGCCTTTTCTTGAAGATGAAATAATCAGAGGTTATACTGATGAAATGCGTGACTTTATGGAAGCTATTTTTTATGATAGAGATCCTAAAGCTGGATTCGATCTAGCATATGATACCATTAGAATAATTTATGCAGCATATATGTCAGCAGAAATGGGGTGTAAAGTAGAATTAGACACTATATAATTAATCATACAGAAGAATGTTATGGATTTCTTAAAAAAATTACCTACGCCTCAGGAGGTGATGTTGAAATATCCTTTAAATAAAGAATATTCAAAACGCAAAATTTTACGTGATAAAGAAATAAGGGATATTTTCGAAGGCAAATCGGATAAATTTATTTTGGTAATTGGTCCGTGTTCTGCTGATAGAGAAAATGTTGTACTTGATTATGCGAAGCGTTTGGCCAAACTTCAAGAAGAGGTTAAGGATACGATATTGATTATTCCTAGGATTTATACCAGTAAACCTAGAACAATAGGAGATGGTTATAAGGGTTTGTTGCATCAACCTTTTTTAGATCGCGAGGAGGATATTGTTGAAGGTTTATTAGCTGTTCGCAGGCTTCATAAAAAAGTTATAGAAGAAACAGGGTTGTTTGGTGCGGATGAGATGTTGTATCCGGAAGTTATCCGTTATGTATCAGACTTATTGTCTTATGTCGTGGTTGGAGCAAGATCTGTAGAAAATCAACAACATAGGTTGACTGCCAGTGGCTTAAATGTTCCAGTAGGAATGAAAAATCCTGTAAGTGGTGATATCTCTGTAATGTTGAATTCTATTGTAACAGCCCAACATCCTCACCATTTTATATATAATGGCTGGGAGGTTATTTCACATGGGAATGTATGTACACATGCTGTTTTACGTGGCTTTCTAGATGTGAATGGAAAGGCTAATACAAATTATCATTATGATGATTTAATTCGTATTTATGATTTGTACCAACAAAGAAACCTAGAAAATATTTCTTTTATAATAGACTGTAACCATAGTAATTCAAATAAGGATTTTTTAGAGCAAATAAATGTTGCTAAAGATGTTTTACTTTCTATGAAACGTGACCCCAGATTATTGTCTTCGGTAAAAGGCTTGATGATTGAAAGTTATATTGAAGATGGATGCCAACCGGTTGGGGGAAATGTGTATGGACAGTCTATTACAGATCCATGTCTGGGTTGGGAAAAAACAGAAACTTTAGTTTTAGAGTTATTCAATGAATTGAAACAGTTTACGAAATGAAAAAAGTACTTATTTTAAATACAAGCCATAATGACTTAAGATTGATTTTGGCATTAAAAGAAATGGGCTTTTATGTAGTGTCAATTGGCAATCGTCCAGGTTTAGTTGGTGAAAAGTATGTAGATCAATATATCCAGATGGATTACTCTTGTAAGGAGAAAGTATTAGCTCTCTCTCGGAAATTAAACTTAGATGCCATTTGTGCTTGTTGTAATGATATAGGGGTGATTACAGCTGCTTATGTTGCGGAAGAAATGGGACTTCCCGGTCATGATAGTTATGAAAACACTTTAATCATGCATCATAAAGATCGTTTTAAGAAATTTGCTAGAGAATACGGTATAACAACCCCTCAATCAGAATATTTCTTTGAAGAAGAGGATGCGGTGAAGTGGCTTGATAAGGCTGAATATCCGATTATAGTGAAACCTACAGATTTAAGTGCAGGTAGAGGAGTAGCGAAAGCCGATTGCTATGAAGAAGCTAAAAGTGCAATAAGAAATGCTTTCGAACACTCGAGAATTAAACATATTGTTATTGAACCTTATATTGATGGTTCACAACACGCATGTTGTACTTTCATTCTTAATAAGAAGGTTGTAGCCTATTGTACGAATAATGAATATTCTTTTGTAAATCCTTATCGTGTGGAAATAGATACTTATCCGGCTGATAATTTTGATTGTGTCGGAGATCATTTAATAAATGAAGGGGAAAAGATGGTCAATATTTTGGGGTTAAAAGATGGAATACTATCAATGCAATATAGAATTAAAGATGGTAAACCATATATCATTGAGGCTATGAGGCGCATCCTTGGCAACCTGTATATGATTCCTGCTGAGAAATTGACAGGAATAAATTGGGACTATTGGGAGGCAAGAACACATTGTGGTCTTGATTGTAGTCATTTCCCTGTAGATATCCAGCAACATGGATTTTGGGCCTATAGAACTATCATGGGAACTCAAAATGGTGTGGTGAAAAGCTTGGTCGTGCCTGATGATTTGAGAAAGTATATATTTGATGAATGTATCCTTTGGAGATCTGGAGATTATATTAAGGATTATATGTCGGAACCATTGGCTTTCTTATTTTTTAAGTTTGATTCAAAGGAGGAGATGAATCATGTAATGCTTGATCAATATAATCGAATATATGCAGAATATTGATACTCCCCCTCTGGTAAGCATTTTCTGTATAACTTATAACCATTCATCTTACATCCGGCAATGTTTAGATGGCTTTTTAATACAGAAAACGAATTTTCCTTTTGAGGTTTTAATTCATGATGATGCCTCTACTGATGATACAGCCGGAATAATTAAAGAATATGAGGCTAAATATCCTGATATAATTAAGCCCATTTATCAGGTTGAAAATCAGTATTCCAAAGGATTGGATATAAACATTGTATATAATCTGCCTCGGGCAAGGGGGAAATATATAGCAATGTGTGAAGGAGATGATTATTGGATAGATCCGTTAAAGTTGCAAAAACAAGTAGATTTTTTAGAAAATAATCTGGATTATTCATTCTGCTGTCATCGTTTTAAGATTTATGATCAAGAAGAGAATAAATGGGAGAATGAATATGCTGCTGAGTGTTATAAAGATAATCAACATTTATATATTACTAGGAAGATTTTTTTTAAACATTGGGTGACGCAACCATTAACAGCAGTAATTAGGAATGAAAAATTTAATGAAGCTAGATCTTCCATGTATGGATATAAATATTCTAGGGATGTGCATCTTTTTTATCATTTGTTGAAGCGAGGAAAAGGAATTGTACTTAATGATATTATGGGGGTTTATCGAATTCATAAAGGGGGAATTGCTAGTAAAAAAGAATCATTAATAAAACTAAGGAGAGGCTTTTTTATTTATAAAGAATTGTATTTGAATAATATTATGGATATAAAACTGTGTAAATTATTTATCTACTATGCAATTTCTTATTATAAATATAAGTTGAAATAAGTCTATGTTTTCTATTATTCTTCCACTATACAATAAAGAAAGGTCTATAGAATCAACTATCCTTTCTATATTAAATCAGACATTAATAGATTTTGAATTAATTGTAATTGATGATGGTTCAAAAGATCAAAGTATTCATCTTGTAAGAAATATAAAAGACAAACGTCTATCAATATACTGTAAAGAAAATGGAGGGGTCTCTTCAGCTCGTAATTTGGGGATTAGTAAAGCTAAATTTGAATATATCTGTTTTATTGATGGAGATGATATCTGGGAGCCTACTTATTTACAGAAAATGTCAGAATTAATCTCTTTGTTTCCAAAAGCTGGTATTTATGGTTCGGCATGGGCTTACAGATATAGAGATAAGATTGTTACACCTAATTTCTATATAAAGGATCGTTCTGTTGAAATAGAAAACTATTTTTCTCATGCATATAAACATACTCTTTTTTCTTCTTCCTCGGTAATAATAAGAAAGTATGTATTTGATAAAGTTGGCTTGTTTGATGAGAGGATAAAAATGGGGGAGGATCTGGATATGTGGATTCGTATTAATATTCAATTTAAGGCTGCTTTTTTAAATGAAGTATTGGCATATTATGTTATGGATGCAGCTAATAGAGCATGTACTGTGCTTTGTCCTTTGGATAAACATTTGTTGATGTATTTAGAAAAATTTGATTGTTTAAGGAAAGAGAATGTTGCTCTAGATATCTATATTGGTCACTATTGTTTAAGGCAAGGTGTACCATATTATTTTCATTCAGGATGTAAAGATCGTATATGTTGCTTGTTGATGAAGTTATCTTTGTCTAATTATCCATTCTTTTGGCGTATTATCTATTCTTCTCAATTGTGGAGAATAAATTGTTGGATTTATACTTTATATAAAAGATTAAGATGATATTGTCTATTGTAATTCCTACTTTAGGACGAGTATCCGAAGTGAGAGAACTTTTAAAGTCTATAGAATTGTCTAAAATAGAAAATTTATCATTTGAAATTGTTATTGTTGATCAAAATTTTTCTAATTTACTTGATCCTATAGTAAGAGAGTTTACGCAGAAAGGCTTTTTAATTAAACATTTTAAAGTTGATTTTAGGGGATTGTCAAAAGCTAAGAATTTTGGACTGAAGTGTGCAGTTGGAAAGTATATTTGTTTTCCCGATGATGATGCTTTGTTTGCTTCTAATACCATAGTAAATGCTGTTGGCCTACTTGAAAATAATATGTATCGTGTTGTTTGTGGTAAATGTATGGATGTTAATGGTGTTGATTCAGTTAAAAAATTCTCAGTAATTCCTGGTTTGCTAAATTTATCTTCTTTCGAAGATAAATTTATTGAAGCTACGATGTTTTTTAGAAAAAAATGTTTGGAGGATTTTCTTTATGATGAATCATTGGGTATAGGCACATTTCATGGGGCTGAAGAAGGGTTTGATATAGTATATAGAATGTTATTAGCAGGTGTTGAGATATATTATGATCCTTGTATTCTATTTTATCATCCTCAAGTAATCACTTCTCATTGTACTAATCAAGAAATAAGAAGAGTTTTTAATTATCGTTGTGGCTTTGCTAAAGTCTGTTTGAAACATTCTCTATATCTGAAGTACTTCAAAAGACTATTTTTAGTTATATTTTATATTCCATATTTATTGATATTTAAAAGAAGCAATCTTCGCTATTATTTAGCGGAATTATTAGGGCTATTAGCAGGGGTTGTCATCAAATGAAAACTGTATATTTTATTTTTTTTTGTTTTTGTATAGCGATTGCATATTGTATATGTTTTGAATTTTTTTTATGTGCTTCCATTTTGTTTTTATTATCGCAATCGATAATAGGACTATATTGGTTGCATAGAGTAAATGGCGGTTTTTATTTCCAGGATATTAGAGTCTTCTTTATATGTACTTATTCTTTATATTCTATTTTCCTTCCATTAGTTGAATTGTTCGGATTATTGAGTTTATTTGTGAATTTGATGAGCTAGATTTCTTTATTATATGCTTCTGGTTTGTTTGGATTTAATCTTGTGAATATGCTCCGTCCAATACAATTAAAAAATAATATATCACAGAAATCAAAGATACCTGGTGTGACTTTTATACTTGTAGCATTATTCTGTTTAGTTACTTTTTCATTTATTTATATGAAATTATCTGGCATTGCCATTTTTAATTTTTCAGAGATGTCAAGTCGTACAGAATTAGGACAGAAGATTTCTCAATTATGGATTGTTGTTACTTTCTTGGTGGTGTTGGTAATAAATTTATTAGTCTTCTACTTTAAAAAATTAACACCTATTCAAAGAATCTATTTTTTAGTAATCGTTCTTTTTTATTTTATATTTCAAATATCATTAGGTAACCGAAGGGAAATAGCTACTATTTTATTTTTTATTTGTTCTTATTATTTGGTTTATAAAAAGAAACGTATAAATATTTCTTTTTTAATACTGGCTTTAGTCTTATTTGTCTTATCTTTTTATGTAACTATTTACAGAGACGAGAATGTTAAAGCTTTGGCAGCGTCTGATGCTTTTAAAATAGTATTGGCTTCTAATGAGTTTGTATATCCTATTCAAACAACTGCATATATAATAAGTGATAGTTGGAATCTACGATTTGGAATGACATACGTAATATTGCCATTACAAATTCTTATTCCACGTTTTATCTATCCGAATAAACCATCCACTTTAGGAGGAGAATTCATCGAGAAAACATTTGGTGACAATTATATGGGGTTTGCTTATACTCCGGTTTCTGAGGCATACCTGAATTTTGGTGTTATTGGACCTTTTATCATGATGTCTATTTTGGCGTATATATTTACGTTTATTATTAAAAAAGGACATAATGGATTGGGGTTTTATTATTTTTTGCTATATAGCTTTGTCTTTGATTTTTGTCGTGGAGATTTCTCTTCAATATTTTATGCATTACTTATTACATATGTTTTAGGGTATCGTTTCTTTAATTATTTATTAGCTATAAAAATAAAAATCAAGTGAAAATTGTTTATGATAATATAATATTTTCCTTGCAGAAAGCTGGGGGGATATCTGTCGTGTGGTATGAATTATGTTACAGATTATTGAGGGATAAAGTAAGAAATATGCTTTTTATCGAAAAAAAAGATATATCTTCTAATATCTTTAGAAAAATACTTTCTATACCTTCTGAGCAGATTTGTATTTTGAAAGGGAAAAAATATGGATTTGATCGTTATTGTTCTTTAAAACTAGGAATAAAGGGAAAATATATATTTCATTCTTCTTATTATAGATTTTCAAAAGACAAGAGGGCTGTTAATATTACAACTGTACATGATTTTACATATGAATATTTTTACTCAGGTATTCGTCGGCTTATCCATAGCTGGCAAAAAAAACGTGCAATTATGAAATCTGATTTTGTGATATGTATATCAGAAAGTACAAAAAATGATTTAATCAAATTCTTTCCTATTGATGTAAATAAAATTAGAGTTATATATAATGGGGTTTCAGATGAATACTTCCCATTGAGAACTGATTCTTTTGGCTCTATTTTGCCATATTCTTCTTATTTATTATTTGTAGGTTCTCGGGAGTATTATAAAAATTTTGATTTAGTTGTAGAGGTTGCTGCTCAATATGGATATAATTTGGTTATAGTCGGATCTAATCTAACTCAAAAGGAACGTAAAAAAATAGAGCAGAAAGTGAATAGGGAGAAATATATATGTGTGGGAAAGATTTCTAATATAGAATTAAATAAATTGTATAATGGTGCTTACGCATTACTATATTTATCTTCTTATGAAGGATTTGGAATTCCAATATTGGAAGCTCAGAAAGCTGGATGTCCAGTGATTGCATATAATAAGTCTTCAATAAAAGAAGTCATCGGAGATACTATGTTATTATTAGATAACTTGTCTATCATGAATATTGCTAAATGTTTGAATTTGCTATCTGACACATTTATTCGAAAACAAGTAATAGAAAAAGGATTTATAAATGCACAGCGTTTTTCATGGGAAAAAACATATAAAGAAACAATGGATTTATATAAATATGCTTGGAATAATAAAAAAGTATAATGAAGAAATTGACTTTAGTTACTGTCACTTTTAATAGTAGACATACTCTATATGACACGATTAATTCTGTATTACAGCAAACTTATCCATATATTGAATACATAATAATTGATGGGGCATCGACAGACAATACAGTTGGGGTGATAAAACAATATGAACATGATTTTAATGGACGTTTACGATGGATTTCAGAAAAAGATGATGGACTTTATGATGCTATGAATAAGGGCTTTTCTATGGCTACAGGAGATGTAATTGGAATTATAAATTCAGATGATGTGTTGGCTGATCCTGCGGCGATAGAGAAAGTGGTAAAATGCTTTGAGAGGGATGAAACGATTGATGCTGTTTATGCTGATTTGTATTATGTTGCTCAAAACGATATATCAAAGATAGTGCGTCATTGGGTGTCAGGTGAACAAAGAAGTTTTGCCAAAGGTTGGCATCCTGCGCATCCCACGTTCTATGTGAAGAAAGAAGTATATCATAAGTATGGAGCATTTGATTTAGACTTTAAGTTTGCCGCGGATTTTGAGTTAATGCTTCGCTTAATAGAAAAGTATCATATAAAATTGCACTATCTTCCGGAGCCTTTGGTCAGAATGCGTTTAGGAGGTACGACTAGTAAAAATCTATCTAATATCAGGAAAGGTAATATAGAGTGTATTAATGCTTTTAAAAAGAATAATATACCTGTTAGTAGCTTATATCCATTGTTTCGTTTATTGCCTAAATTGAAACAATATTTCCAATAATTTTTTGTTTATGAAACTTTTATTTACAGGAGCCTCCGGGTTCTTGGGGAATAACATATATCCGTTGTTGGAAGAAAAATATGTTATTGAAACTGTTGGGATCACTTCAAAGGATAATTATAACGTAAATCTTGCTTGGGAAATACCTAATTTAACTGGTACATTTGATGTCGTACTCCATGCTGCAGGTAAAGCGCATTCTATTCCTAAAACAGAAGAAGAGAAACAACTCTTTTTTGATGTAAATCTTCAGGGTACCAAGAACTTATGCACTGCTTTAGAGAATAGTGGTATTCCTAAAGCTTTCATTTTTATTAGTAGCGTTGCCGTTTATGGTTGTGATTCGGGTGAGAATATTACGGAAGAGCATTCTTTAGATGGAACTACTCCTTATGCTTTGAGTAAGATTAAGGCTGAGAAATACCTGGAAGGGTGGTGTGCTATGCATAATGTAAAATTGAGCATACTGCGGCCTTCTTTGATTGCCGGACCTAATCCTCCGGGAAATTTAGGAGCGATGATTCGTGGGATTAGAAATGGTAAGTACTTAAGTATTGCCGGGGGAAAAGCCCGGAAAAGTGTACTGATGGTTCAGGATGTTGCAAATCTTCTTCCTATGTTAATAGAAAAGGGTGGAATATATAATGTTTGTGACAGTTATCAGCCAAGTTTTCGTGAGCTGGAGATAGTGATATGCAAACAATTGAATAAGAAGTTACCTTTGTCTATTCCTTATTGGTTTGCTAAAAGTATGGCCGTTCTTGGTGATTGTTTTGGGGAAAATACACCAATAAACAGTTTAAAACTTCGCAAGATCACAAACTCTTTGACTTTTAGTAATGAAAAAGCAGTGCGTGAACTTGGGTGGAAGCCTATGAATGTTCTGAAAAATTTTCGGATAGAATAAGGAGGTGCTCTAAATGGAAATTTTTCTTTGGATTATAGGAATCCTAATAGGAATTCTTTTTTTTGCCTTTTTAGGACTTCAACTTTGGTTTTATTTCATTAAAAAGAACGAATAGTTTATGTATTATCTGCTAATCCTGGTTCTGCTATTCCTGGCAGAACTTTTTTATTTCCGTATTGCTGATAAATGCAATATCATTGATAAACCGAACGAGCGGAGTTCGCACACCCGGATCACTTTGAGAGGGGGAGGAATCATTTTCTTCTTTGGCGCATTAGCTTACTTTTTGACGAATCAGTTTGAGTATCCTTGGTTTATGCTGGCTCTGACATTGATTACTTTTATCAGTTTTGTAGACGACATTCGTTCTACTTCTCAGGGGTTACGTTTGGTGTTTCATTTTACGGCGATGGCTTTGATGTTCTATCAATGGGGGTTGTTCAGCCTGCCTTGGTGGACCATTGTGGTTGCTTTGATTGTTTGCACAGGGATTATCAATGCCTATAATTTTATGGATGGTATTAATGGCATTACAGGTGGATACTCGTTGGTGGTGCTGGCGGCATTAGCATTTATAAATGGGGTATATGTTCCATTTGTAGAGCCGGCTTTGATTTATACCATGCTTTGTGCTGTGTTGGTCTTTAACTTCTTCAATTTCCGGAAACAGGCAAAGTGTTTTGCGGGGGATGTAGGTTCGGTTAGCATTGCTTTCGTGATCCTCTTTCTGATCGGTATGCTGATAATCCGTACGGAAAATTTCAGCTGGATTGTCTTGTTGGCACTCTATGGGGTGGATAGTGTGCTGACAATAATTCATCGGTTGATGTTGCATGAGAATATTGGTTTGCCACATCGGAAACATTTGTACCAGATTATGGCAAATGAGCTGAAAATTCCTCACGTGGTGGTTTCATTGGTGTATATGTTGGTGCAGGCAGTAGTTATAGCCGGGTATTTTCTATTTCCGGGGAATGAATATGGGTATTTGTCGGGTACCATTATTGCGCTGAGTTTGGTCTATATTCTATTTATGAAGCGTTTCTTTTGCCTGCATCAAGCGAAGTGATATTGGCAATATTATGCTTTCTGCCATAGGTCTAATATGTTCCCAAAAATAAGATAAGTTATAGTCGGATAAATAATAAGGTTATAAAACAATATTATATAGAGTTAACTCCCGATTGCCCATAAGGCGATCGGGAGTTTTTTTATCTGTGTGCAAGGGGAGGCACTTTTTGTCAGATTGTAAACTGTACCAAGAGATCTATGAATATTTAATTATGGCTTTTAATTACTTGATAATGTATTGTATCATAGTGTGATGACCCTTAAGGTGTTATTGTGGTGGACTATGTTGGCAGTTGGTACGAGAATAGAACTTGCCTTCATTCTTATTATACTGGAATAGATCTACATACTCTGATTATTAGACTGTTATATATTCTTGAATGTATTTGCCTATGAACATAATAGGTTGTAAACCAAAATAGTAGATGCGAATTTAAGTCTTTTTCGCAAAAGTAGGTCTTTTTTCTGTAATTCTGATGTGTAAATAGTGATATTTTTACCTAAATAATTGATAATTAGAATACTGTGTAAACTTCATTTTTCGCAAATAATCGTTGAATATTTAGGGGGGCGAGTTTCGAAAACAACCCTAAAACTATGTTTCGTAAGTTGCTGATATATAGAATAATATTTCAAAGAGCGCATAACATATTAATCCTTTTTTTGCAAATGGTTTGTTAATATACGTAAAATCTATTGTTTGCGCATCTCTTTTTATACTTGTTTTTTCTTAATATAGAATAATCTTCATATTATCAGATGACTAAGTTTTTTCTTCTTTTCGCAAAAGAATTTAGAAAAAAATTATTTCGAGTGAATGCGGGGAATCTTCAAGATGCCTATGAGAGATTTTTTCAGTTACCAAACCGTTAGCAGGTTAGTTACCACAAACGAGTAGGTAACTCTTCTCTTTGTTTAGTGGATTGGCTTATGTAGATGTATATAGGCTTTTTCGCATCATATCGGATGTTCGGCAGATGGCAGGCTTTATATTCGGCAGAAGAGAGGCAAAACCAAAGGGGAAGCATTTGTGGCGTTGCATCCAATTGCCGAGCAAATACTAATGTTTTATAATACGACTGATAATGAAAAGCCTGTTTTTTTAACTCAAGGTGAATATGAAAAAGAATATAATTACAATCAGTGAAAGCGGTGTGGTATCTGTATCGGGCAATATTCAGATGCAGGATTTTGAGATAGCGGAACTGTTCGGGGTGATGATCCCGACAATACGTTCCCATGTACGTGCGATTCTAAAAACAGGTATCGCAACAGGTGATTACACCCATGGAATAATATGGATTTGTTGCAATATTTTACCGGATTATTACGGACTGGATATGATTACGGCTCTTGCTTTTCGGATTCAATTATATAAAACGAAAATATTTCACAAATGGATTATGCGTAAAATGACCATAGCAGAATGTCAACCAATTATATTACAATACAATTATCAGGCAGCATACTTGAGTGAACAGAATTAATCATTAACTTTACAGGAAATTTTGAAGGCATGAGCAAAGGAGAAATAATTATATACCAAACAGCCGATGGCAGCACCTCGCTTGATGTTAAGTTGGAACAGGAAACTATCTGGCTAAACCAAAAGCAGATAGCCGAATTGTTCGGGACGAAGCGACCAGCCATTACCAAGCATCTGAAAAATATATTTTTATCGGGAGAATTGGAAGAAAATAGGGTATGTTCCATTTTGGAACATACCACTCCACACGGTGCTATGGCAGATAAAACGCAAACAACAGAGGTGAAATACTATAATCTCGATGTTATTCTATCTGTAGGATATAGAGTGAACTCTAAAAATGCAACCCGATTCCGTATCTGGGCGAACAAAGTGCTGAAAGAGTATCTGATTAAAGGATATGCCGTTAAGGAGAATATCAAGCTGGAGCAGTACGAGGATTTGAAGCAGACCATCAAGGTATTGGCAAATGTTCTCGACCACAAGACGTTGGAATACTCTGAAGCAACCGGATTGTTACGAGTGGTTACTGATTATGCTTACGCTCTTGATACGCTTGACAGATATGATTATCAACAACTTAAGATAGACAAAACTACTAATAAAGAGCAATTTACAGCTACCTACGAGAATGCGATAGCTGCCATTGATGAGTTACGGAAGAAATTCGGAGGTAGTTCTCTTTTCGGCAATGAGAAAGACCAATCGTTCAAAGGTTCGATAGGTGCTATTTACCAGACATTTGGCGGTCAAGAACTTTATCCGAGCGTAGAAGAAAAGGCAGCGATGTTGTTGTATTTAGTCACTAAAAACCACTCGTTCAGCGATGGTAACAAGCGTATCGCTGCATTTTTATTTCTCTGGTTTATGGAACGTAACGGCATTTTGTATAATTCCGACAGAAGTAAACGGATTGGCAACAATGCGCTTGTGGCTTTGACACTAATGATTGCCGAAAGTCGCACCGAAGAAATGGATACAATGGTTAAAGTGATTGTTAATCTTATCAATAGAGATAATTAATTGATTTTTATTCCAATTGGTTAATCGGGGCAGTCATTTTCGTTACAGGAGGCAAAGGAAGTTCCGGACGAGTGATCATTCAAACTCAAGCCCTGCCGGGTTTCGGCTGAAATCTCAAAGATCTGTGCCCCAATATTACGTATTATGGTGAAGCAAGATGGGAAAAAAGTGACAAAACCCGTTGTTGTGACGTTTTATTCGAATGGAGATATAGGATGTGCGGAGAGATACTCCCGTGTGAAATGGAAACAGCAGACTAACAGTGCCTTCATCGGCTAACTAACGACACTCACCAAAGAAAAGCAGCACATATAACCAAATCCGTCTAAAATTCAGTATTTTACCTCATTTTTCTATTTGAAAAACAGGGAACGGATAAGTAACCGAACGTTTTCCTAAATCTGCTTTTTATTGCATTTAAGGAGTTAGACAGTTAAAGTCACTAAAAATGACACAAATAATTGTACTAATGTGAATTACGCTCAATTTCTAATTTCCACTTTTCAGGTTTACATTTTTTGCATCATGGTTACATAGCATCGTTTATATGCGTAACATTTACCCGACTGCCATCATATTAAAAAGTGAGTTTGCAAATTCAATTGAACGAAGAGCTTAGAATTATGATACAGATAATAAGCGTGTTATAAGTTTTTCTGAGAAAACTGCTTTCCGGACCGTTTTTTTCTTTGCCGATAATTTGTAAATCTTCATCTTTGCAGTGTTGATCAACGAAACATGAATGAAACGTAGTAGTAACATTAGTAAAGAAGGAGAAAAATTATGCCTTTATTTTATAGAGCGAGACAATCGCAGTTGAAAACTAAAGAGGGAAAGAAACAGTGGCACCTCACTCTGGTGAAAGTTGGAAAAATGGTAACTTCACAACAGTTGGCCGAAGTAATAGCTGAAAAATCATCGTTGACACCGGGTGATGTTCATAATGTGATTCGTAACCTGATGACTGCCATGCGTAAAGAATTGTTAAATAGCCGTTCGGTACGTCTGGAGGGATTAGGCACTTTCACGATGAAAGCTTGTACACAAGGGCATGGAGTGGATCAAGAGGAAGAGGTGAATCCGAATCAGGTGGCGGCTCTTCGTTGTCTGTTTACTCCGGAATATACTCGTCCCGCAGCTATCGGCACTACCCGTGCTTTGCTTCAGGGAGTGGAATTCCAGAAAGTCAGTGCGATAGGGGGAGCAATTAATGGTGGATCGGGTAGTGGAGATGGAGATATTGTAGATGATCCGACAGCTTGATAAAGTTTATTGCAGATATAATAATTATTGGAAATGAAAGGAGGTATGAAGAATATGAAGAAAACGGGATGGAATATTATATTGAAGTTGATTATTGCTGTGGCAAGTGCTGTAGCCGGTGTAATAGGCGGGCAGGCTATGACATTATAAAGCGGAATTAATAACCAAACAGGGTGAACTCCCGATAGCCATTAAAGGCTTTCGGGAGTTTTTCTTTTCCCCATGATCTTGTCTATAATCAGAGCGATGGCTCCATCACCGGTTACGTTACAAGCTGTACCGAAACTGTCCATAGCGATATAAAGGGCGATCATCAATGCCTGAGCCGATTCATCGAAACCGAGCATGGACTGGAGGATGCCTAAAGAAGCCATAATAGCACCTCCGGGGACACCGGGAGCAGCAACCATCGTGATGCCAAGCATGAAAATGAAACCTGCAAACAAGGAAAAATCGAAAGGCATGCCTTGCATCATCATTAAGGCTAAAGCGCAGGCCACAATCTTCAGGGTACTTCCGGATAAATGGATAGTGGCACAAAGCGGGATAACGAATCCGGCTATATCGGCTGATACACCGTTCTTCTTGGTCTGTTCGAGTGTAACAGGGATGGTGGCAGCTGATGACTGAGTGCCTAAAGCGGTGAAATAAGCCGGCAGCATCCGTCCCAACAAGCGGAACGGGTTTTTGCGGACAAACAATGCTGCAACAGAATACTGGAAGACCAACAGAAAGATGTGCAGTACAAAAATGACGCCAATGATCTTAATAAATACCATCAGGATGGAGAATACTTGTCCGGAATGTGTCATGTTGAGGAAGATGCCAAAGATATAAATGGGCAGTAATGGGAGGATAACTGCACTGATCATGCGTACGATGATCTCCTGGAAGTCGCGTGCTACGTTTTTCAAAGCGTCACTGTGCAGACTGGCAAGTCCTAAGCCGAGGGTAAAGGCAAGGACAAGTGCGGTCATGACATTCATCAACGGTGGGATGGCGACCGAGAAATAAGGTAGAATACCTTGGGCCTCACTTACCTCGTCGAGAGGTGCTCCCGGTGTAATAAGTGAGGGAAAAATGGCGGCTCCGGTGAAGTAGGACAGAAATCCGGAGAAAAGAGTAGCACCGTAGGCAATGAGTGCGGTGACAAGTAGCATTCGTCCGGCTCCTTTACCTATGTCGGCAATGGCAATGGTGACCAGGCCGAGGATGATAAGAGGAATGGAGAAATTGAGGAACTCTCCGAAGATGGAGTTGAAGGTCACGAACAGCCGTACCAAAGGCGTCGGCAGGAAATTTCCGATAGCGATACCAAGTATAATAGCTATGATGATACGTGGTAAAAGTCCGATGTGTATTTTCTTCATTACGAGTTTTTAGAAGTTTGTTACAAAAGTAATATTTTATTCTGAAACTATCCGAACAAATATTTTCGATATGTGTTATAGATAATAAGAAATAGAACAAAATATCAACTGATTTAGATAAATATTACAATTATGGCAACTCAGAATAAAACAGATATAGGCCTGATTGGTTTAGCTGTAATGGGAGAAAATTTAGCCTTGAACATGGAAAGTAGAGGATGGAGCGTATCGGTGTATAATCGTACGGTGCCCGGTGTGGAAGAAGGCGTGGTGGAACGTTTCATGAATGGAAGGGCTAAAGATAAGCATATAGAGGGGTTTACGGACATAAAAGATTTTGTGAATTCAATTGCTGTACCTCGTAAGATTATGATGATGGTGCGTGCCGGTAGTCCGGTGGACGAATTGATGGAGCAACTTTTCCCATACCTTTCTCCGGGTGATATATTGATTGACGGAGGTAACTCAAATTATGAAGATACGAACCGCAGAGTGAAACTGGCAGAGTCGAAGGGATTTCTGTTCGTCGGTGCCGGTGTGTCGGGCGGAGAAGAGGGGGCTTTGAATGGAGCTTCTATTATGCCGGGCGGTTCGGAAAAGGCATGGGAGGAGGTAAAACCTATTTTGCAGAGTATTGCTGCCAAAGCTCTCGATGGAAGTCCGTGCTGCCAGTGGGTGGGACCTGCCGGATCGGGACACTTTGTGAAGATGATCCATAACGGAATAGAGTATGGTGATATGCAGTTGATTGCTGAAGCTTATTGGGTGATGAAGAAATTACTGGATATGCCTAATGAAGAAATGGCGTCTGTGTTTGCCCGTTGGAATGAAGGTAAGTTGCGGAGTTATCTGATAGAAATCACAGGCAATATACTCCGTCATAAAGATAATACAGGGGCCTATCTGATCGATAAAATTCTGGATGCTGCCGGACAGAAGGGGACAGGCAAATGGTCGGTGATCAACGCCATGGAATTAGGTATGCCATTAGGATTGATTGCTACGGCTGTTTTTGAACGTAGCCTGTCGGCACAGAAGGAACTCCGTGAGACGGCTGCCCGTCAGTACCAATGTGAGCATTCGATGGCTGTATATAATAAACAGGATACGGAAAAAGAAATATTTGCGGCGTTGTATGCTTCGAAACTGGTTTCGTATGCACAAGGATTTGCGGTATTGCAGCGTGCTTCCGATGCATTTGGATGGAATCTTGATTTGGCTTCGATTGCACGGATGTGGAGAGGTGGATGCATTATTCGTAGTATTTTCCTGAATGATATTGCTGCTGCATTTGAGGCAAAAGAAAAACCGGAACATTTGCTGCTGGCTTCATATTTTGAGCAAGAAATCAAAGGATTGTTGTCCGGATGGAAGAATCTGGTGGCGCAGGCTATGCGTGAAGAACTACCTGTTCCGGCTTTCTCCTCAGCTTTGAATTATTTCTATTCGTTAGTGTCGGCTGACCTTCCGGCCAATCTGATACAGGCACAGCGCGATTATTTCGGTGCTCATACATTTGAGCGGAAAGATGAGCTACGAGGAGTCTTTTTCCATGAAAACTGGACTGGATATGGAGGAGATACAAAGTCGGGTACGTATAATGTATAAGCAAAAAAGAAATATGAGTAAATTTGTAATGACTATCTTTGGTGCTTCGGGTGACTTGACGAAGCGTAAGTTGATGCCGGCGTTGTATTCGTTGTACATAGGCAAGCGTCTTCCGGAGGAATTTGAAATTCTCGGGGTGGGACGTACGGTTTATGAGGATGCGGACTATCGGACTTACATTTATAATGAGATGGAGAAATTTGTGAAGTCTGAAGAGCAGGACAAGGAGAAGATGAAGGCTTTTGTTGCACATCTTCACTATCTGGCAATAGACCCGGCACTGGAAAGCGGATACGGACAACTTCGGCTGCGAATTGAAGAACTAAGCGGGGACAGTCGGCCGGATGATTTGTTGTTTTATCTGGCTACACCTCCATCATTGTATGGCGTGATTCCGTTACATCTGAAATCAGTACATCTGAATGAAGGTCGTGCGCGGATTATTGTTGAAAAGCCTTTTGGGTATGATCTGGAGTCGGCCGAGAAACTGAATCGAATTTATGCTTCCGTATTTGATGAACATCAGATTTACCGAATCGATCATTTCTTAGGTAAAGAAACTGCTCAGAATTTGTTGGCTTTTCGTTTTGCAAATGGTATTTTCGAACCTTTATGGAACCGTAACTATATAGATTATGTGGAAGTAACCGCCGTGGAAAATCTCGGAATCGAGCAACGCGGCGGTTTTTATGATACTACGGGTGCTCTTCGGGATATGGTGCAGAATCATCTGATCCAGTTGGTGGCACTTACTGCTATGGAGCCTCCCGCTGTGTTCAATGCAGATAACTTCCGTAATGAAGTGGTGAAAGTATACGAGTCTCTGACTCCTTTGACTGAAACGGATCTGAACGAACACATTGTCCGGGGACAATATACAGCCGGAGGAAACAAAAGAGGGTACCGGGAAGAGAAGAATATAGTACCGGACTCGCGCACCGAAACTTATATCGCCATGAAACTGGGGATCAGTAACTGGAGGTGGAGCGGAGTGCCTTTCTATATCCGGACAGGCAAACAAATGCCGACGAAAGTGACGGAGATTGTCGTACACTTCCGTGAAACTCCGCATCAGATGTTCCATTGTGCGGGTGGTAATTGTCCGAGGGCAAATAAACTGATTCTTCGCTTGCAGCCCAATGAAGGTATTGTATTGAAATTTGGTATGAAAGTGCCGGGACCGGGATTTGAGGTCAAACAGGTTACAATGGATTTCAGTTATGATCAGTTGGGAGGGGTGCCCGGAGGAGATGCTTATGCCCGCCTGATAGAAGACTGTATTCTGGGTGATCAGACCCTCTTTACACGAAGTGATGCCGTAGAAGCATCCTGGCATTTCTTTGACCCTATTTTGCGTTATTGGAATGAACATCCCGAGGCACCGCTATATGGCTATCCGGCAGGAACTTGGGGACCTTTGGAAAGTGAAGCTATGATGCATGAACATGGTGCCGACTGGACCAATCCATGCAAGAATTTAACAAACACAGATCAATACTGCGAATTATGAAACCCTATATTTTCCCTTCGTCCATAGAGACGGCACGCGCACTGATATTACATTTGGTGAAACTGATGTTAGATGAACCGGACAGAACCTTCTGCATTGCATTCAGTGGCGGAAGCACTCCGGCACTGATGTTTGACTTATGGGCGAATGAATATACGAATATCACTCCTTGGGAACGATTGAAAGTGTTTTGGGTGGACGAGCGTTGTGTGCCTCCTGAGAATTCGGATAGTAATTATGGAATGATGAGGTCGTTGCTGCTGAGTATCGTACCTATTCCGTACGAGAATGTGTTTCGTATCCAGGGAGAGAATAATCCAAAGAAAGAGGCTGCCCGCTATTCGAAACTGGTAATGAAGGAGGTGCCGGTGGAGAACGGTTTTCCGGTGTTTGATGTAGTATTGTTGGGAGCAGGTAATGACGGGCATACATCGTCTATTTTTCCGGGGCAGGAAGAACTGCTTTCGACAGATCATATATATGAGGCGAATTTTAATCCGAATAACGGGCAAAAGAGGATAGCTCTGACAGGAATGCCAATTTTGAATGCGCGTAGAATCATCTTCCTGATAACGGGAAGAGTGAAGGGTCCGGTTGTAGAAGACATCTTTTATTCGGGGGATACGGGTCCGGCTGCTTACATAGCCCATCATGCTGATAATGTGGAGCTGTTCATGGATAACGCGGCGGCGGAAAAGATTATCCGCAGATAAAAAACAAAAACCGTCCGACCTTCACAGGCCGGACGGTTTTTGTTCTATTTTTGAATACGTTATTTACATACAACAATTAAACAGTATGATAATTAAAATAACAACTCAACAAAATGGAATCCGGGAGAATCACTTCGGCCGGATTGGCTTATCTCACTTAAATGTGACTTACGTAATAATTATGACTAATTAATGTATGGCAAAGATAAGTGGTTTTTTGCTTTGGGGCAATCACTCGATTTAGGTATTGTGAAGAGGGTTATCACTATAAGTAGGGATTGAGCCGGGCGGAAAGGAGGAGTGTGTTTTGTTTTATGCTCTTTAAGTTGTAAATTTGCGGAAAAACAAGAGCAATATGGAATATAAGTTTGACGAACAGAGTGTGAAAGAATTAATGGAATGGGCGCAAGCTGCACAGCTGCCTCAAGAGCTGGAACTGAGTAAGGCAGAGCGTATTTTTGATGTGAAGCTTTGTGTGGAATCTGATTTATCCTGCATCAGAGCTCACTATCCGGATGCTTTTTACAATCCTGCTATTACTCGCCTGTATCGTATCAAGGAGAAGCTGGAGGAGAAGTGACTTCCGGATATGAGTAAGTGACTTAAAAGTATGTAATCAATTTGCGATTCTGTGGAATTTTTCCACAATAAATGTGGAATACTCCTTTATATTCCACTATTCCAATGAAAGCTGTTTTTATATAATTACTTGAAAATGAGTTGTCGATCTGGATTGGCATATGTCTGGCATGTGTATTGCATTATAATATTCAGATGTTTAGTTATAAGTTAGTAGATCTAGAACAATTAAGTTTTCAAGAATTATGAAAAAGGTATTAGTAGCATTGGTAATAGTAATGGGATTGGGATTTTCAGTAGTAAAAGCAGATGAACCTCTAAAGAAAAAATCTGCGAAAGTGGAACAGAGGGACTCACGGGAAGATTTTACGCCAATCGAGGTTAATAATCTTCCTGAGGCAGTGATTGATGAGTTATCTTGTGAAGGAGCACTGATTAAAGAGGCTTTTATAGCCTATAGTCGTTCGGAAGGTAAACTCTACAAAGTGATTATATTATCGAGCGATTTTCATGAACAGGCAGTGTTCTTGAATGAAAGAGGGAATATACTGAATAGATAGTTTCCCAATCTTTGAAGAAAGCACACAACTGAATTTATGTTAAGCCTCGGTTCGAAAGAACCGGGGCTATTTTTTTGTTCAAGAGAAATGATTCTGTATTTGAGAGGTAAATAGAATGGTTTGAAATTTATAATTGTTTCCGCCTTTTCTCTTTCATACTTTTGTACTGTAAGCTTACGAGAGACAGGAGATTTATAGGCGGATTCTGAAAAGCCTGATAGAAAGAGTAAGAACAAAAAAAGAGTTTTATGACGAGAATCAATGGTAAATTGGCAGGGGATTGTTTTATGAAAGGCATGATTAAGGCGCTACCTGATTGGTTTGTTGTATTAGGTTCAAGTGGTAGCAATGGAAAGAATCAAAGAATGGTAGGAGCGCTTTCAATAGATGATGAATTGAATGCATATTGGGGTTGAATATGGGAATTCGATATATAAACTATCAGGATCGCTTAGAAAATGCTTATTGCGGCGGGTATGCTTTGGCGGCCATGATTAATTTGTTCGATTCGTCACTGACTCCGGATAAACCGTATGGTAAAAGTATTTATGATCAGATTCAGGCCATACAGCGTGCAACTCTCAATAATAACAGGAAATGTTTTATTGATAGGATGACTCGATATTTGCATGATCGGAATATTGAAGGTACATACTCTCTGCCTTCCTCGGTCTCTATGTATGCAAAAAATATGGGATTGAATCCGAGAGTCTGTTATAATGAGTCAAAGTTGAAAGAGAATCTGGTATCCGTAATAAATAATATAGGTTTAGAACAATTTAATGTTGATGATTTGATAGGGGAAGAGATATCTCTGATAGTCTCTTCGGGAATACCAGTTGTTGAAAATGTTACTAATTTTTCTATCATGAACTCTTTGGTATTGGTGGAAGGGGGAATGCATTGGATTGCTATTGGCGATATAAAAGTCACGAGTGGAGAAAATATGTATTACGATCCTGAATCAGTGGGAAAACCTCCTTATGAATATTCTGGCTTAAACATTGTATTGAATCATTTTCAGTGATTTTTTATAGGCGGGTTCCGAAAAGCCTTGAATAGAGTAGGAAAAGCTTAAGGGTATTATAATATGAAAGTATGTATGTCGTCTAAAAAGAGAAACAATGGTTCTGTTGCTAAAATTCAAGGTCATTACTACAATAATAATGATGACTCTTGTTTTCAGGAAATAAAGGAAATGGCCCCAATTTCTATTAAAGCTTGTAAGGGGAATCAGTTGCTTATTACGCTTACCGTTTTGGATACTTGGTGTGAGAAAGCCGGTGACGGAGCATGGTTTGCTATTAAAGTTAATAATAAAATTGTAGCACGGGGATTGTATTCCGTGGCAATGGATGGACAACGTGTTCCCATTACTTTACAGGCAATGGTTGATGTCACTTCGTTGGAAGAAGATATTACGATCAGGGCTATGTGGTGTAATTGTGAGGGAACTTCCGGCAGAGCTTGCTGCATAGGAGAATTCTCAGAATCAATACTTACTGTGTTAGTGAATGACTGGAATGTAGTTAATTCAAAATTAGAAGAAATGACTAAGAATTTATCTAAAATTCAGGTCTGAAATAAGGCGGACAACGATAAGTCATGGATTATACGGGCAGTGAATTAATGGCGGCATTTGTTCACTGCCCGTTTTGTCGGATTTATCAAAAAAGTAAATAAAAAAGTCATATCTACTTTATGGAAGTTATAATTATGGGTGGTATTATTTACGGGTTTCAGAATAATTCATATCTTTGAAGCTGTAACTAAAACTAATCAATAATGAAGCAAATACATTTAGATTGCCTGGCAGTGAAGCTGTTTCTCTTTTTTTCTCTTTTTAGTTTGCCGTCCGGGGCACAGAACATTTTTCAGAAATACGATCGTTTCCTGACGGAACCTCGTTCATACATGTGTTATCGTGTGGACGGTAAACTGAAAATAGATGGTAAACTGGATGAAGTTTCATGGCAGAAGGCAAAATCGACAGCTCCGTTTGTAGATATCAGTGGCGAAGGATTCCCTACGCCCAAATATGAAACTACAGCTAAGATGTTGTGGGATGATGAATATTTGTATGTCGGGGCAATTTTACAGGAAGACGACATCAAGGCACGTCTTACTCAGCGGGATACCATTATTTACTATGATAATGATTTTGAGGTTTTTATAGATCCTGATTGGGATGGATACAACTATTTTGAAATAGAGACCAATGCCCGGGGTGTTATATTCGATTTGATGCTGGACAAACCTTATCGGTCGGGAGGCAACTTTATGGTGCAATGGGATTGTCCGGGATTAAAGTTGGCTATTCATCGTGAAGGTACGTTGAATAAATCGAAAGACAAAGATAAATATTGGAGTGTGGAGATGGCTATTCCTCATAAGGCATTGACTATGAATTTTAACAACCCGTTGAAAGCAGGCAATTGCTGGCGAATTAACTTCTCACGGGTACAGTGGTTGAAAGCCGGAGGGCCTGAAGAAAATTGGGTTTGGACACCTACGGGAAAGGTGGATATGCACATGCCGGATCGTTGGGGATATTTGTTTTTCGCTGACGAGGTAGTAGGAGCGCCCGAACGTACTGTTGCGCTACCGTATAATACTGCTGTGTATAAACTGCTTTGGGCTATGTTCTATGCACAGCAGGAGAGATATGCAAAAGAGAAAAACTATTTACGTACGGAAAAAGATTTTTTCCTGACGGACGCGGAGTTGAAAGGACTCCCGCAGGGTGCGCAAATCTCAGTTGAGGCTACCCGGAATACATACCAGATAGCTATTACTGTTCCGGGTGAAAACAAGCGTTACGTTATTAATAATGAAGGACGTTTCTGGACAGAGAAGATTGCTCCGCGTCAGGTGAAGAACTGGGTATGGACACGTATAAATAAGAATAAAAGTGAAGCAGATTACCGTCAGTGGTTTGCTTTGCTTAAGGAGTGCGGAATCAGTGGGGTGATGTTTGAAGGGTATGATGAAAATCTATATCGCATGTGTAAAGAAGCCGGTCTTGAGGCCCATTTCTGGAAATGGACAATGAATCGTGCGGAACTGCTGAACGTGCATCCCGATTGGTTTGCGGTGAACCGCAAGGGGGAATCTACGCATGATAAACCTGCTTATGTGGATTATTACCGTTTTCTCTGTCCTAACCATGAAGGAGTGGCGCAATACCTGGCGGATGATTATGTGAAAATAGCTCATTTGCCTTATGTAGATGGGGTACATCTGGATTATGTTCGTTTTCCGGATGTGGTTCTGCCTGTCAGTTTGTGGAAAAATTATGGCATAGAGCAGACGAGTGAACATCCTGAATATGATTATTGCTATTGTGAGGTTTGTCGTGCCAAGTTTAAGGCGCAGACGGGACGTGATCCGTTGGAATTGAAGTATCCGATGGAAGATCAGTCATGGATCAATTTTCGTTTGGATGCCATTACCCGTGTTGTAGACCGGATTACTGAAGCGGTGAAAGCTGACGGAAAAGCAATTTCTGCCGCAGTATTCCCGGGACCTTCTATGGCCAAGAAGATGGTACGTCAGGATTGGGGAAATTGGACACTGGATGCTTATTTCCCGATGATCTATAACGGTTTTTATTACGAAGGGCCGGAGTGGATCGGACGTTCGGTTCAAGAGAGTGTGAAGACGGTTGACGGACGTGCGAAAGTGTATGCAGGATTGATGTTTCCTGATATAAAAAATGATTTTGAGAAAGCATTGGATGAGGCGTTTGATAATGGTGCGTCCGGTGTCTCTTTCTTTGACGGACCATCGGACGAATATCTTCATAAATTTAGAGCCTATCTGGATAAGAAGGGATTAAAAACGGAATAAAGCCTGTGAAATATGAATGCTTTAATCAAATGTTATAAAGGATAACAATATGCCTATTATCGAAATATCATCCTTGTCCCATCCCGGAGTAGAGATATTCAGTACCCTTACCGAAGCTCAGTTGCGTAATCGTCTTGAGCCTGAAAAGGGGTTGTTTATAGCGGAAAGTCCCAAAGTCATTAAAGTGGCTTTGGATGCAGGCTATGAACCTTTAGCGATTTTGTGTGAGCAAAAACATATCACGGGGGATGCTGCGAATATCATTGAACGCTGTGGTGATATACCCGTCTATACAGGTGACAGAGAACTGCTTGCTACGCTGACCGGATACGTTTTGACACGTGGTGTGCTTTGTGCCATGCGTCTTCCGGTTCTGCGAAGTATGGAGGAAGTATGCCGGAGAGCCAGGCGCATCGTGATCATAGACGGGGTGGTGGATACTACCAATATCGGTGCCATCTTCCGTTCGGCGGCCGCTCTCGGAATAGATGCGGTATTGCTTACGCGCAACTCTTGTAGTCCATTAAACCGACGTGCGATCCGGGTGTCTATGGGGGCGGTCTTCCTTGTACCATGGACTTGGCTGGATGGTCCTCTCAGTGATCTGGCTCGGTGGGGCTTCCGTACGGTTGCCATGGCGCTTACGGATAATTCTATTTCCATTGATGATCCTGTGCTGACAAACGAACCCAAGTTGGCTATTGTGATGGGTACCGAAGGAGACGGGCTCTCGCATGAGAGGATTGCCGAAGCGGACTATGTCGTTCGCATCCCTATGTCACATGGGGTCGATTCGCTCAATGTGGCTGCTGCGTCTGCCATCGCTTTCTGGCAACTTCGTGCTGAGAAAGAGTATTAGTGAATACAAAGAGTAATGTATAATATAGAAGAACAGAAATGAAAGATAACGAGTAAGGCAGCCTCATAAGGCTGCCTTACTTTATAAATTGTAATAAGGAATATATTAATTCCCTCTGTATGTAGAATACCCGTTGGCTGACATAGTAATGGGAATATGATAATGCTTTTTGCCTTCAATTCTAAATATAACTTCGACAAACGGATAGATTGATTTTAAGCCTTGTTTCAGGAAATAAGGCTCTGTATAAAATTTAAGCATATATATACCTGTATTATCCTCTATGTCTGGTAAAAAATTGGAGATTCTTCCATTTACATCAGTCTTGCCGGTTGCAATCTGTTTCCATTGGCTTGGAGTGGAAGGATTTAATTTATAGAGGGTGATGTCAACTCCTTGTGCCGGTTCTCCTTTACTAATATCAAGTATGTGTGTACTTAGCTGATGGCTTTCTGTTTGGGCATAGATAGAGAAGGGCAGGAGGGATAAAATAATAATTACCGAGAATTTCTTGATTAGTTGCGTCATATCTGTTTTCGTTATTATGATTATATAATTAACAAATAAATTGAATTTATGTTTGGTTTGGATCAAAGATGGATCTTTATGATCTTGGTGAGTAGTAGATTATACAGCCCCCGAGTATTGCTACCAAGGCACCAATAATATCATACTTAGTCGGAGTATATTTGTCGAAAATGAAAGCCCATATAAGAGATAAAGCAATAAAAAATCCCCCATAGGTTGCATATACTTTTGCGAAATTAGCGGTTTGTAAGGTGGCTATAATACCATATAAAACGAGAATTATCCCACCTGATATACCATACCATACCGACTTACCCTCTTTAACCGATAACCATACCAGATATCCGCCACCAATTTCACAAATGCCGGCAAGTATGAAGACTAAAATAGTTCTTAATATAAGCATATATTCATTTTTTTATTATTGGGTCACAAATATAGTTTAAAAAGAGAAGGATGAAATCAACTGGATTCGATTTACATTCTCAAATTTGCTATGCCGGGAGGGATGCCGCTTGATATCCCGTCAATGATTGTACACTGAATACAGGGCACATCATGACCGGAACATCAATGCGGCAATTAATTTTTAGTTGATTCCCGGCTCTCTCCGGTCTTAATCGTAAAAGGGCTGTTAATTGTTGGTTAATATTTCTACAGCCTGTTTTAACGTGCGATCAATATGGGTATAAGGTGAAAGGGCCATTTCATAAATTTCTTCTTCGGTTAGTGGTTCCATTAGGAAGTCCGGTTTAATTCCGATTCCTTCTATTACAGTATGAGTTGCATCCTGCATTGCAAGTAAAGGCATATAAAACTCTAAGTAATCACCGACTTTACCTCTCAGCCCTCCGTTAAACTGATCCGAATCTCCTAATCCGGCAGTTGCACCGGCACTATAATGTCCTACGACAGTGACATGTTTCCCCTGGCTTTTTAGCATTAGGGTACTGATTTCAGACATACTTGCACTGTTCTTGTCTAAGAGAATAACTACCGGTATTTCTTTTTTTATCCCAATGTCTGTTGGCTTTGTCATGCAGGGTGTCCATGGGGTATAACTGAATGGATTATTGTCTTCTTTGAACCTCTGGTAGCCAAAGATGGCGTCTTTGGTGATAAAGCGATCTGTAAATGTTCTTGCATCAAGAACCATACCGCCACCGTTTCCTCTAAGATCCAGTATTATCTTTTTTATATCCCCGTTTTTGAGGGGTACCAGGAAATTCTTATAGAAATCTATCTTATATTGATTGTTGATAACATTATCTATATCCGAGAGAAAAATTGTATACTCACATGCTAATTGTAAATGCTCGGTCGAGCGTTGTTTAAACCACTTGGTATAATTCGGATTTAGTTTAAACTCTTCCAGGCCGCTTAGCTGTAATAGCTCTAAATTTATATTGGGTGCATTCTTTTTGGCTTTGAGTAATGCCTCGACAAAACTCTCGTCTATAGTTTCAGATTGCTTAAAGTTCTCTATTTTTTTTATTGCATCTTGCGCGATCTCGGACATCATAAAAGAGTTAAACTTATCTATATACTCTATAGACTTCTCAATCAGGACACTTTTTACAGCAGGGTCTTTTATTTTCGCTTCAATGGTATCTCTTATCTCTTTTCCTGTTAAATAATACGGGCTTTTATCATCTATAACCAAGTATTCATCACCAAAAGAAACTATATAATCATTACTTATTGTAAACGACTTAAAACCGAAATAGTATATGTCGGGATTGTCTGATAAGAAGCCACCTAACATATCATTTTTATGTCCGAATACTCCTGTGTCAGGTTGTATCTTAGATTTCATATATTCATACTTTAGATCAAAAGGATAAGCATATATCTTGTCTTTACTCTTCATTCCACCATAAAAAATGGCGCTTTTGAAATAACTATGTGACACGGGAAGTGATATTTTTACATAGAAATGCCGGTCTATGATAGGATCAATGATTTCTGTAAAGTATTCTATTGCTTTGTTACAATCATCTGATATTTCAGCTTTGGTATACTGTTTATCCCTGTTAAACGTTTTTAATTCTTTGAACTTTGGAGTATATTCTTTATATATCGCTTCCCAGTTCAAACTACTCTGCTCGTAAAAATAATTGTATTTCTGGTTCATTGTATTCCAAAACACATCGAACAGGTCAGAATATGATTTTATATCACTTGCTGTATACCGTGTTGGTTCTTTGGTTGATTCTGTAACGTCTTCAACGCAACTTCCAGAAATAAAGAGCACAAGAAATAAAAGAAAGAAGTGACGTAATGTCCAATTATATTTTTTAGTTTTCATAATCTATAGTTTTAGAATTTATAGGCGACGCCCAATGATATTATGTTTGAGATTCTTCTCGATTTACGATTCGAAGAAGTTTTTGCTTTGTATATGTCGGTTAGACCATACTGATAGGTGTATGAAGCAAAAACATCGATCTTCTTAAAAGAATAACCGATTTCTCCTGTGCCCTCTATCCCGAACAGGTTTCTTTTCAAGTTATTTTCATTTCGCTTGAAATCATACGTTTCATTCACTTGAGCTCTGATATAGGAACCGTCTTTCTGTAATTGTGCAAAGATCGGGTATTCTCCTTTCCGGTGCATTCTTGTAAAGTATTCATAGTAAACACCGCCTTGAATTTTGAGCCATACACCATTCTCTTTATAAGGGTTATTGAAAATATATAACCCTACATTCAGTGGTACATTCATAAAGTTGTTTTTATACAGTGTATGCGTTCCCGTAATATTATCCGTCTTTTTATATTCATAGTTTCTTTGTATGAATCCCAGACCTGTTCCCACAATAAAGTCTTTAAAGAAGTTATATTCAAGATTTACACCGGTTGCAACCCCTGTTTGGGTATTGTAACGTGTATTGACCAGATTGGAAACGTCGCTACTTAAAATACTCTTGGAGATACCGACATCCAAACTAACTTTTAATTTCTGTGCTTTTACAGATGAAGGAATTGTTATAATTCCTAACAGAATGAAAATTGCTACTTGTTTTTTCATAAAATTAATGTTTAAATTAAACAAAGAACCAAACGGATGTTGTGGTTCGAATAAGTAAATTATAGTGGATTAAATTAGGTATAATACGAACAGGTATCGACTGTGTATTAATGCTGTCACGAGAAACGTGCAACGGAACTGTATCATCAATGGGATTTTATGCTACTCAGATCCATAGCATGCTCAATCATATTCAGGTATCTTATGATTGAAATATCACTTGGCGAATTCTCCTTGTGGAAAGAATTCGCCTACATCTGATTATCTCTATAAACTTTAAATTTCTTCATATATATTCAGGTTTTGATTAAAATATGTACTTCTATATTTTACAAAACTATTATTCTATGCCGGAAAACAAACACATTTCATTGCTTTTTTTTTAAATTTATATGAAAAATACCACAAATATGTTAGATGATATTGGTAATATTACCTTTCCGGTATCCATCTGACTGATGCTATTTCGTTTTTTTCTCTTCGATTTAAAAGAAATCTCCCGGTTTTCGGAAAGCCAATATGCTCATCAGAAATTCATAATTGTTCCCGCTCTTTTTATCCCATATTTTTGTATCGTAAGCTTGCAGAAATAGTTAAAACGTATAGGCGGGTTTCGAAAAGCCTTTGATAGAGTAGAATAATATTTTTAGGGTTATGAATGAAAAGATAGATACAGCAGGTTTCAACATAGGAAATATTGCGGGTAACGGAAAAGCGGGCAACCTGCTTAATGTGAAAGGTATGAAGAGAGGAAATTGGAGTTATTTCTTTTCACCAATGGTGAGATTTGAGGAGAATGGTCAGAATTTTCTTTTTTCTCATAGTGCTGACGGAAATAAGATTAAGTTGTCATCTCTGACGTCAGAGGGAGAAGGTCAGGTTTTTATCGATGATAAATGGCATTGGTATTATAATTCTCAGGTTCCGTTTGTTGAGAATGGAAAAAATTACATATTCTGTTATAGTAACAGAGGAAATCGGTGGTTTATTTCTGAGTTATCTACTAAATGGGATGGACAGAAAGAAATAAAAAATGGCCAGGGATTCGGCAAAGACTATGATGTTATGATCCCCTTTAATGAAAACGGTAAAAATTATATTTTTGCTCATAGCAGTTCGGATAAGAGTTGGTTTATGACTGAGTTGTCCACTAATTGGAATGGAAAGAACAGAATTAAAGAAGGGCGTTGGGCACGTTTTTACAAGGTTTTGATACCTTTTGTCGAAAATGGACGTAGTTATTTGTTTGCGCATAGTGCACAAGACAATCGATGGTTTGTTTCTGAGTTATCTACAAAATGGAACGGTCAATCAGAATTGAGATGTGGCAATTGGGCACGCTATTACCCAAGTGTGACTGCATTTGTGCATTTGGGCAAACCTATTGCATATTTCCACAGCGAGAAAGATAGACGTTGGTTTATGTGGGAACTTTCTACAGATAGAAAAACAGACAAAGATTTAAATAATGGAAATCTTGATTCGTTTTATGATACGGTTACTTCGTTCAAAGAGAATCAAGCATGTTATATACTTGCACAAAGAAGCAAAACCAAGGAGTTCTTTATTTGTCCGGTACTTTAGTTGATGTGCTTTAAATGTTATGGGCGGGTTCTGAAAAGTGATCACAGGGTAGGAAGAAATATCCGAGGTAGTATGGAAATATATTGCTTGAGTAGTAAATCGGTAACCCTGGCACCTAAAGTAACTATCTCCAATATTGTGTAAACGGAAAACTACGCGATTCTCCTCGTTGTTTTTTTATAACCGTGTAAGGCTCCGGATCGAAAGATTCGGAGCTTATTGTGTATTTATTCCCCAAAGTGTGTGTCTATTCCCCATTTATTTCCCAATCTTTTTTTTATTATATTGAATGTAACTTGCTGTTTTATAGTTGATTTGTGGCCTGTTAGTATTCTGGCATGTCCTTTGTCTTTTATTTGGCATAAGAGTTAGTTTTAATTATTCATACTAAAAAATTACGATTATGAAAAAGGTATTAGTAGCATTAGCAATGATTATGGGATTAGGCACTTCAGTAGCATTTGCCGGCGTATCGGGTGACACTTTAGCAGTAGAACAAACTTTGCAAACTCCTCAGGACGAATTTACAAAAGTTGCCGCAAAGGAACTTCCTACTCCTGTCATCAATGCATTGGCCAAAGATTATGAAGGTGCTTCTATAAAGGAGGCTTTCGTTTCGGAAAGAGAAGCCGGTAAGGTATATAAAGTGATTGTGACTGTAACCAAGGAAGATCAATCTACAGAAGATATCACTGTTCTTTTGAATGAGAAAGGTGAGATTGTGAAGGAATAGTGAGCTTTTCAACTTAATTTCTACTTTTATGGCCCTGGTTCTTAGGAATCGGGGCTTTCTCCTTTAAGAGAAATCTCCCCGCTTCCAGAAGGTTAATCTGCTTATTTAAGATTTATAATTGTTCCCGGTTTCCTTCTCATATATCTTTCTTTTGAAAAAATAGTCTTTGATTCGTTTTTATTAGTCAATAAGAATATGTAATGTTTATATACGAGGATAAGAAAAATGCTTGATTTTTCTCTTTTCGGATGGAATCTTCAAAGAGTTCTATTCTTACGGTCTGATAGACAACTTTGTTAATGATCGTATCTATTTAAGTTTCCGACAGCCCGTTCTATACCCTGACGATTAACCACTTCCATCGGGTTATGGCAATGGCAGAAGAAATATCAACCTTCTGTCGGTTCTTCTTCAAATTTGGTGGTAAATTCTTTATTTCTTTATTTTCAAGTTGAT
>OGUJ01000459.1_pt1 | contig 31084 bp, 32 predicted proteins | sample 1573661 | NCBI WGS metagenome assembly OGUJ01 (sample SAMEA2581933, study PRJEB24529) | metagenome | biome: Human gut stool | place: China | collected 2011
TTGATGGAAGGTGTACATTTCGACCTAACCTACACGCCGTTAAAGCATTTAGGATACAAATCTGCTGTGGTTAACTTCTCCGACATCTATGCGATGAATGGAACGCCCAAACAAATCACAGTTTCACTTGCTCTCTCCAAACGCTTCAGTGTGGAAGATATGGATGATTTTTACTCCGGACTCCGTCTGGCATGCCAACAATATAAAGTCGATATTGTAGGTGGTGACACCACCTCTTCTTTGACAGGGTTTGCCATCAGTATCACTTGTATTGGTGAAGCCGACAAAGATAAAGTTGTTTACCGTAATGGCGCCAAAGATACCGACTTGATCTGTGTCAGTGGCGACTTAGGTGCCGCCTATATGGGGCTGCAACTGTTAGAACGCGAAAAAGCAGTCTTTAAAGGCGAACAGGATGCTCAGCCGGATTTCTCCGGAAAAGAGTATTTGTTGGAACGACAGCTCAAACCGGAAGCCCGCAAAGACATTATTGAGAAACTGTCCGCCGCAAATATCGTTCCGACTTCTATGATGGATATCTCTGACGGACTTTCTTCGGAGCTATTGCATATATGTACTCAAAGTAAAGCAGGTTGCCGTGTCTACGAAGAGCATATCCCTATCGATTATCAAACTGCAGTTATGGCAGAAGAGTTCAATATGAACCTCACCACCTGTGCCATGAACGGTGGTGAAGATTATGAACTTCTTTTCACTGTTCCCATTGCCGATCACGAAAAAGTATCGGAAATGGAAGGTGTCCGCCTGATCGGACATATTACAAAGCCCGAATTAGGCTGCGCACTGATCACACGCGATGGTCAGGAATTCGAGTTAAAAGCTCAGGGATGGAATCCACTACAGGAAAATAAATAAAAAATTCCGAAAGAAAAACACTGGTAATAAGCAGAATAGCTTTTTATCAGTGTTTTTTATTACCCTAAGGTTTGCAAAATCAAAAACTTTCACTACCTTTGCAACCGCAAACAAGAAAGGTGCCATAGCTCAGTTGGTAGAGCAAAGGACTGAAAATCCTTGTGTCCCCGGTTCGATTCCTGGTGGCACCACTTTAAAATAAAAAACGTTGTGAAAGATGATTCGCAACGTTTTTTATTTATCTCCACAAACTATATTAGTAACCTTTTTATGGTTCAAACTAGTATTTCAACAAAGTAGAAAATCCCGTAATAACCGAACTGAACTAAAGACATAACCGGAATTATATTTTTCTAACTGTTCACAATCTGTCGATGCAGCCCATGCCGCTGACAAACACTGTATCTTTACGGAATAGCATGCCTCGATATCAGAAACCGTATCGCCTACATATATCATTTCATTCGACCGAAAACCATAATATAATGATATGTCCTTCATTGCTTCTGATTTTCTGTTCTTTTCAGAAGAGCCGGTTTCTATTCGGTCAAAACACCCATCCATACCAAATTGTTTCAATGTAATATCACAACTTCTTATACCTTTCCCCGTAATAAGAACTACTATTACATTTCTTTCATGTAATTGCCCGATCAATGTTTTCATCCCTTCAAATGGCTTGGGACATAAAATGGCATGCATTTCTTCATAAATTACATAGAAATCATTTAACGCCTTCTCCCGACTATCACCGGAAACCACTTGATTGATCATACCTTCTTCATTTAATCCGAAGGTCCGCGCTATCTCGTCATCTGATAGTTCATGATCTACATAAGGAGTAGTCGCCTCTCTGAATGCTGCTAAACATAGCGGAATAGTATCTCCTATCGTGCCATCCAGATCAAAAGCTACCAGCCGGATCATAATTTTCAGATTTATTGATTTGACGAATCACCCTACATGGGTTTCCAACAGCCAGACTGTTTGCAGGAACATTTTTGGTAACAACACTTCCGGCACCAATAACACTTCCCTTACCAATAGTAACCCCGGGCAATATAATAACTCCACCACCGATCCAGCAACCATCTTCAACAGTGACCGGAAGGGCAAATGTATGACGGACATATCGAACTCCCTCCGGTGCCTCAACAGGTGTTAACCGTTCATTCAAATCAACGGGATGCATTGCCGTATAAATCTGGACATTAGGAGCAATCAGTACATTATTACCAACTGTAATCTTATTGCAATCGACAAACACACAGCCCATATTTACCGTAACATTATCACCAATATGAATATTACATCCATAATCGCAGAGAAAAGAATGTCCTACGGAAACCTCTGTTCCGATACTACCGAACATTTCTTTCAGAATTGCATATTTTTCTTCTTTTTGTTCATAAGACAGTGAATTGTATCTCATCAACAAACGGTGAGTTTTTCCTTTTAGTTCTAGAAAAACCGGAGCATGGCAATCATACCATTCACCAGCCAAGCATTTCTCCATCTCTGTTTTCATTCGTTCCCTCCCATGCGAATTTATAAGAAAGTAACAATTTCATCCTTGTCCTTTCGGGTAGTAAAGTGATCAGGTTGCTCTTGGATATATCCCAATGATACAATAGCTACCGGATATCTTTCGGACGACAGCCTGAAATTAGCTTTAAACAATTCCGGATCAAAGTTGCACACCCAACAACTTCCCAGCCCTATTTCGGCTGCGGCTAAACAGATATGCTCTGTAGCAATAGCAGCATCGATATCCGCATGATTTTTGTTATCGGATTTACGTACCCATGCTACCGATTTATCGGCACAAACAACAATGTATACCGGTACCCGTGCGAACCATTCTCTATTATAACATTGCCGTAAATTCTGTTTTTGTTCTTCACTGACCACCACCATGAAATGCCAAGGCTGATAATTAACTGCAGAAGGAGCTAAACGGGCACATTCAATGATATAGTCGATTTTATCCTGTTCGACCCTGTCTGACTTATAATTTCTCACCGAGAAACGTTTTTTTGTAAGTTCTAAAAAGTTCATATCCTATCAATTTTTTATATTTAAAGCAAAGTTATACCATTTCCAGATCTATTATTATGTATTACTTTTCGTTATATCGGTAAAATTACGTTTTTTAGACTATATTTGTCTTATGAAAAGAGAAAACTTACATCAACCGTTTGAGATTAGTTTCAGTGAGTTTGACGAGTCAATGCTAAAAGAACACGACCATACTTTTTTTGAGTTGGTCTACATCTTATCGGGTACAGGTATCCAATGGATTAACAATAATAAATTTTCTTATCACGACGGACACCTATTTATGATAACTCCCGGAGACTCACATTCATTTGAAATACATTCCACTACTAAGTTTATCAATATTAAGTTCAATGATATCTACATTCATTCCGCTGTTTTCGGTACAGAAAACATAAAACGATTAGAATTTATCTTACAGCATGCCAACCACCAACCTGGCTGTATTTTACGAAATCGAACAGACAAACTACTCGTAAAACCTATGATTGAAGCCATCATCAGGGAATACGTCAATAGAAACTTATATAGCAAAGAAATCATAACGCAACTGATAAACACCATAATAATAGTCGTTGCACGCAATATCGCCATGTTTCTGCCTGAACAAGTCAATGAATGCTCCGAAGAGAAATCACTCGGTATACTGCAATATATCCAGACCTACATTTATCAATCCGAGAAAATCAAAACGAAAGCTATCAGTCAACATTTCGGCATTTCAGAGAATTATTTGGGACGTTACTTTAAAAAACACACAAACGAAACAATGCAACAGTACATACTGAATTATAAACTGAAACTGGTAGAAAACAGATTATTGCATAGTGAAATGAGAATCAGTGAGATTGTAGCAGAATTAGGCTTCACCGATGAAAGCCATTTAAATAAACTATTTAAAAAATACAGAGGTTGCAGCCCCACAAATTTCAGAAAGAATAATGCAGTATAGCCCCAATAATAAGTTATACAAGTTTCAGACGCCCTATTCGTCTGATATGCCCGATATTTTCTCCTTCTTTACATTTTCCTTTTGTTGCTCTCTATACTGTCGCGGAGGCATGCCATACCTTTTCGAGAACAGTTTATAGAATGTTCCGCGGTTGTTGAATCCGGTCTGGTCCATACTCTCTTCAATAGTAAGATTCTTGGCTATTAACAGCCGTTCTGCCATTGTTAGACGGTATTCCTTAATGATATCAGCAGGAGACTGTTCGGTTATCGGTTTTAGTTTCCGGTAGAACTGGCGGGTACTATACCCCATCTCACTACTTAACAATTCCACTTGTAAATCGGGATTTGCAATATTCTTCTCTATAATCTCGAGCATTTTATCCAGGAACTCCTGGTCTTCTTTATGTATACAATTACCATGTTCCATAGTGAAGGAACTGAAAATAGAGCTATAATATTCTTTCAAGTCTGCCTCCCGTTTGATGAGACGATAAACGATTTTCTCCAGATACTTCACGTTAAAAGGTTTGGTAACATAGGCTTCTGCTCCTGACTCGATGCCCTTTACCTGATCGTCTTCGTGATGTAGGGCGGAAAGGAGGATCAGTGGAATGTGACTCCATAATTTGTGTTGCTTTATCTTCTGAGCAAACGACAGTCCATCGATACCGGGCATCATGACGTCTGAGATAATTAAGTCGGGTTGCTTCTGCTCCAGACTGCTCAATGCATCTTTTGCATTATCAAAAGAGCACACATTATATTTGTCTGCAAAAAGTTCTGAAACGAACCATAACATGGAATTATCATCATCAATAACCATGATGGTCCGTTTACCCGTATCAAACTCTATGGCAGTCTTTTCTAAAACAATAGGTTCCTCCGTAGCCGTATGTAATAGTCCGGTTTCATAAGTAGTTTGTGTAGTTTCCCGTTCAGTTATGGGAAGATTGGGCAAGGTAACAGTGAATGTTGTCATTTCATAGAGAACACTATTTACGCTGATTTCCCCATTCAACTGCGTAATCATGCTCTTACAAATAGCTAATCCAAGTCCTGTCCGAGAATTCTTACCGTTCATCTCAACAGAATCCAATATTTTATAACGGTCGAATATTTTGGATAAATTTTCTTTGGCTATCCCTTTTCCAGAATTGGATATACAAAAAATTAACGACTGGTTTTCCACTTTCAACTCTATTGTGATAATTCCTTTGTCGGGCGTGTACTTAAAAGCGTTGGATATTAAATTGCTGACAATCTTATTGAAGCAACTGATATCCGTATTCCATTCAATGCCCGGAGAAATATGCAACTGATAATTCATTTCTTTATTTTCAGCCAGTTCTTCGAAAGATTCCGCTATGCTTCTAACCTTTTCCGACACGGATAACTGTTGAATAGAAAGTACTTTATTGCCGGTTTCCAATCTGCGAAATTCAAGTAACTCTAAAATCAGATTATTCAGTTTTTCAGTATTTTGTTGTATCATCTTTGCATACTTCTGAGTGTATGCGTCAATCTCCGGATTGGCAAGTATCTTCTCACAAGGACCATAAATCAAGGTCAGTGGCGTACAGAATTCATGAGTGATATTAGTGAAAAAACGCAATTTTGATTCGTAGATTTCTTCTTTCTTCTCTCGGTTCATCTTGTCCAACATACGGTGTTGTTTGCGACGGTATATATAAATGAGCCTATATATCCCTGCAGTGCACAGCAGTGCAAATAGAATGAAATATACCATATAGGCCAGCGGACTGAGATACCACGGCGGAGTGATACGGATAATGACGGTTTGTGTTTGGCTTTCTTGCCCGCTTATATTGTTTTTGTATTTTACTAATAAAGAATATTCACCCGGAGCAAGATTAGAGAAAATAGCGCTGGTGGATGTTCCGTTTTCTATCCATTGGCTGCTCATTTCTTCAAGCTTATAATAAAAAGAATAGTTGTTGCCATTGATGTAATCAATAGCCATAAAATTTAGCTGAAAGAAGTTCTGACTGTAATCCAGTTGAAGGATTGTTTTACCCTCCTTTTCATAAAGAAACTTATGAATATTGTGTTCTTTGCCAAAGATAGACAGTCCTTTCAGGGTGATTTGCGGCAAGCAGTGAACCATACATCTCCCTTTTTTAGAAGCTTGAAAGGCTCTCCCTCTTCCGGTATAAAATTTATAAAGAAATAGTTATGACACGCTTTTGCTATATTCTGAGCATCCTTTAAGAAGCTTTTATGACCGGTAAGCTGATATAACAAAGTAGCCGATTGCATCATTTGTCCATTATTATAAGCATATTTAGATTTATCGACTTTCCCATTTAAAGAGATGTTGTCAAAGTATAGATAATCGGTTGGATCTTGCAATTTTTTTTAGTCCATTCATACAGTTTCTGCCCTTTTATCAGGTAAGAACTGTCTTGCGTGGCTTTGAACATTTTTAGCGCAAACACCGATGCCGGTGCATTGGAACATGTATTTTTGGATATTTTCTTTTGCTCACACCAATAGATACCTCCACCTAATTTGTCATCGGCACCACTTTTTATGAATTTCCAGATAAGCAGTGCTTTCTGTAGGTATTTTTCTTCTTTTGTATTAATATAGGCATCGGTAAAGTCAATGCCCAGCCATATGTTATCATCATAGAAACGATCGGCCTGAGGAGCTGTACTTATATATGAAGCATAACCTATGGGATTTCTACTGATATCTAAATATTCTTCAAGTCCTCGTAACACTTTGCTGTCAAGTAATGTCTTATAGCTTTTATCTCCGGTTACTGCCAATAGTGCATTTACTGCAGAAAATGTTCCGGAATAAGGCCATAAGTAGGAATACTGGTTGGGAATATCCTTTTGATCTTCAGAACCCAGATAAGTAGCTGTGTAATTGCCCACATTGGAAGGATAATTCTCTCTTAACAGACAGGTGCCTGATACGGAATAATTAGCATATAAAGAGTCAAGTGTTTGTGTAGCACGTACCAGAGTTAATCCACTATTTATAGTAGTTTGTTCTTGTGTATCGCATCCGGTTATGGTCAACACACAAATGAAGATGATGAAAAGCATTTTTCTTGAATTCATTGTTTCTTTGTTGGATTATTATAGTACTCAGTTACTTTCTTTTAAAGAGGATATTTTTAAGATATCCTCTTTTCCTTGGTTTATAAAACCTCTTTTTACCTATTAGTTTCTTTAATAACTACCGAAATCTGCTTGCAAAAGTATAAGATGTATTGAGAGATATTTTATAAATCCATGACATAAAAGTACACCTATATCTAATGACATGAATTTGGATAATTATGTCCCAAAATCGTATAGGAAAGAGTGAAGAAATAGTAAAAAAGATGATTAAGAAAGAAGAAAAGTGGAAACGTTGTATTAGTGACCTGAGATTTCTATTAGAATATACTTTGATTTTTTAACAGGATTGGTCCAAACGCAGTGAAGAGAAGAAATACTTCACTGCGTTTGGACCAATAAGATGATGGAAAGAATTATGGGAGTGAAATATTATCAGGCTACGCTCCGCGATGGGATACGGAAATACGCGGAATTCAAAGAGTGAAGAGAAAAACATTCCGTCTTCGGGATAGTGGAATGGATGCCGCAAGGATGGCTCTCAATCTTTCTTCATTCTTCTGTATTACCTTAACAAACCTGATTTTATCCTGGAATTAATGATCTCAATTGAATTGCGTACCCCTAATTTATGCAGCAGAAAATCGGATAATAAAAAAGAGATAGACCGTGCAAGGTTAGAAATAAAAACACCATCTTTGCAGAAGAATCCAATTTCACTGTACTCCAAATATGAATTATAATCTTATGGACACCATCACTTTAGAAACCGAACGCCTCCTTCTCCGCCCTTTCCGGGAAACGGACTTACAGGAACTCTTTGAATGCTGCCAGAACCCGAATCTAGGAAATAACGCCGGTTGGGAACCTCACAAAAGTATCGAAGACTCCAAAGAAATCCTGCATACGGTATTTATGGGGAATGAAGGAGTCTTTGCTATGATTCTGAAAGAGAATAATTCTCTGGTGGGTTCTATCGGCATTATTCCCGATCCCAAACGGGAGAATCCCCAGACACGCATGTTAGGATACTGGCTGAAGGAGTGCCATTGGGGAAAAGGAATAGCTTCGGAAGCAACACATGCCGTATTGGATTATGGATTTAACGTACTGGGGCTGCATTTGATCTCGGCAAACTGCTATCCGCATAATACCCGCTCCCGACATTTGCTGGAACGGCACGGATTTATATACGAAGGTATCCTCCACGAAGCGGAAACGACTTATGACGGCCATATATACGATCATTTATGCTTCTACCTGAAAAAGGAAATGTTACGATGACGCCCGCAAATAAAGGACGGACTGGATAGCCAACAAAATCACGAAAAGATATTCCGCCATCAGATAGACAGCCAAAGGGACTCCGGCATATCGGCTCAGCAGATATAAATAGGCCAGATAGACAGCAATCGTTGTCAACTGAAACAGAAAGGCGGTACGGGTTTTTCCCGTACCCGTCACCGCATTGATATACACATATCCCGGCAAGGCAAACACATAATTAAACAGCATCACTATAAAAGGGACGGCTGACATTTCTATCAGTCGGGTACTATCCGTATAAAGCCCGGCAATCTGCCGATGAAAACACGCAGCCAATACTATCAGAGGAAAACCAATTGCATAACCTAACTTCACAATTTTCCGGCAGAGCGGAAACAACAATCGTCTCTCCCCCGCCCCGATCAGGTTACTGACCAGTGCCCCCGTAGTAGCGGCAAACGAATTGACAATAACAAAGAAGACGGTAGAAACGCTCCTTATAATATTGGAAACAGCAAGTTGCGCCTCCCCCAACCGTTCAATTGCTACAAAAAACAGAAACCACGGAGCAACGCTGATAAAAGCGTGTAACATGCTCCATAGGGAGAGACGCAGCAGTTCGGCCAACAACCGTTTGTCATATAGGGGTTTAAGTCCGAACTTTCTCCTGTCCACTTTCACCCAAGCATAAACAGCAACGATCAGGAGAGAAGCAGCCTCAGACAGAGAAGAGGCTAAGGCCGCACCTGCTATTCCCTTACCCCAAACAAAAATAAACAGATAGTTGCAGAGGATGTTGACTGAAACAGCCGTCATCGCCGCCCACGACAAAGCATTGGTCCGGGTGATGCCAACATAAAAAGAACGGAAGGCCAGAAACGGGAAAGAGAACAGCAGGCCGAAACATCTCCAATCCAGGTAATCGGTCACGGCACGATAGATCTCAGGCGAGTGAATGAAATACTTCAGGATAAATGGTGAAAAGAAATAAGAAGAGAAGCTCAGAAGGACAGCCAGCGCACTTAAGAAAAACAACCCTTGAAAGAAGGTTCTGCCTGTTCTGGCATAACGCCTCTCACCGTTACGGCGGGCGATCATCACTTGCAGACCCAGACTGAAGCCGAATCCCAACATGTAAACAGCGAGATAATAGATGCTGGCAAGAGCGGAAGCTCCCAATTCCACTTCACCGACATGTCCTAAAAAAATAGCATCGGTTATATTGATTAACTGTTCCATCAGGATGCTCAGCATCACAGGATAATTGATAAGTCCTATTTGTTGATAAGTATAATTCATTGCTCAATTGAATGAAAACGGCACATTCAGGTATCAAACAGACATACGAGTCCGGTTGTACCTATATGTCGTAACGGGTAAATAAATGGATATAAAAAACTCGGGGAAAGACGCCGAAGCATCTGTCCGATAGCTGAATAGCTTTATAAATCGGGAGCCATTCGTTGAGCGTAGCTATATGCAGAGTTTCATTCGGAAGATCAATGACTTAATAATAAATATGCGGCAAAGGTAGAAAAAAGAAACAGATAAACAATCTTTTTCTTCAAACGTTCTATCTTCGTATCTACTCAAAAAACAATATTGAATATGGAACAGTCTTTTAAAAAGGGAGCTGTACTCCACCTGCCTTCATTGGTGGAATATTCCAAAGGAGGAATTATCAGTAAACAGTTGATCAAGAGTCCTGCCGGGAATATCACTCTATTCTCGTTCGACAAAGGAGAGGGACTTAGCGAGCATCGTGCCCCGTTCGATGCTTTGGTACAAATATTGGAAGGAAGTGCGAATATGATAGTAAACGGTCAGGAGTTTACGGTGAAAGCCGGAGAAAGTATCATGTTTCCGGCCAACGCGCCGCATGCACTGACAGCCATTGAAAGGTTTAAGATGCTGCTGACAATGATCAAAGAGTAACATCTGGAGGCAAGGCAGCTGTATACCAATCCATCTTATGAATACTTCGGATATTCCCATATCAAATTATTTTTTGTAAGACGGGCTTATCTGTTTATTTTTCAGAAAGGCCCGAAAGCTTCAAAAAAGGCAGGAGGAGGCTGAATCGTAAATTATTAAATAGGATATCATTCTGCCCCAAATTCTGAAGTATTGGAAGAAAACTTGTTAAAAGAAGCAATTAAACTGTATCTTGGCTGGCAAGATACATATCTTAGCCGCTAAGATGAAGAGTTCGACGTGGAGACAACAATTTATCCAAGAGACAAAAGAAACTTTAGTAAGGTACGTCCGAGGGTTGGAGGTTAACTTCCGGGCAAGTGAACCCAAGGCTTTTTGTCCTGTTTTTTTAGGATGTAAATCCGAGTATACATATCCAATCTTTTATATCAAACTTTTAAACTTAAAACATCCCGTTGACGTATCCTATCGGATTTATTCCCGATTCTTTTTATATCTCTTAAAACCAATTCTGCTCCAAGCCTATGAATACCCGAATAGAAAGTAACCGGCAGCCGCGCTCCCTAAATGAATCCGGCAAGCCCTGTTCCCGAATAAGACCAATCGCATTTTTATCTGTATTCCGCAACATCGGACAAGTCCTTTCTCTCTTTTCACCCTATCTTTGCAGCATTGAAATACCAATTGAATCATGGAAGGAAAAAAGACAACGCAAGAAGAGTATCAGAAGTGTGTGAACGCAGTGGTAGATTATATCAATCTCCACTTAGGTGAAGAAATTGACCTGAGATCACTGGCCAGGATTTCCCATTTCTCTCCTTTTTATTTTCACCGCATCATGAAAGCTTTTTTAGGCGAGCCCGTCGGTACTTTTATCGTCCGGACACGCACCGAGGCCGCAGCCCGCCTATTACGCTACTCATCCGCTCCGATAGCTGATATTGCCTACCGGATCGGATATGCTTCTCCATCCTCTTTCTCCAAAATATTCAAACAGATGTATGGTATTTCACCAACAGAATATCGTAATAATAAAAACTTTGTAATTATGAAACCAGCCATTATCAAACCGGATCTGGAATTGAAAAAGGAAATCAGGGAACTTCCCCAACGAAATGCAATTTACATCCGTCTCTTCGGCGACTATAAACTCAATGACTATGCAGGCACCTGGATACGTCTGATTCAGTTTGTGAAAGAAGAAAAGCTTCCGATGGGAGATTCTTCACCTCTCTGCATCTACCATGATGATCCTAAAGTGACTCCCGCCGGAAAACTTCGGACGGATGTATGTATGTTGTTACCAACAAGCGCAACTCCAAAAGGAAATGTCGGATTCAAACAATTGCCTGCGGGACGTTATGCAACCTTCCTCTACCAGGGGCCATACGATCAGTTACAAGCTGTATATGATACAATTTACGGCAAATATTTACCCGAAATGGAGTGTACTCTGAGAGATGAACCCAGTGCCGAAAGATACCTTAATGATCCTTCATGTACTCTTCCCGAAGAATTATTAACCGAAATCTACATTCCGGTCGAATAAATTCCAAAGAATACAGGTTGGCAAAACGTGATGCTACTTTGCCAACCTGTTCACAATCTGGAAACGCCATAAGAAAAGTCAGAACAAACAAGACACTATAAACCTAAAAGCCTAACTATCAACCTTATGATTATCCCAATCCCTCTTAAAGCAATAATGTAAGAATCTTATAAATGCTTCGATGGCATACTGCCTTGGGTAACAAGTTTATTATATTGTTGGCAAGCTTTCTCTGATATATTTTTCGTTTTAGGACGATATCAATCAGCTAAACGATAAAACTCATTTTTAAACGAGTCTCTCTCGCTGATGCGAATCTGCAGCATATAGGATAATATCATACATATATATATCAGATTGTCTTTTCCTGCACTGCGTAAGATTCATGAGATGGGTTGAACCCACACCATAAACACTACCAGTTATACTTTGCAATTCATCCACAACAACACCTGTAAATCAATGTCCGGAAACATGATTTCACACAATGTTTCTCAAAAGTATTTTTCACTTGCTTTCTTATGACAGAAAAACGCACTATCTTTGCATTCGTTCAGCGAAGAAAAAGAAGGGCAAAACGGACTTTTCTACCATTTAAGTTTCAAACTATTGGTAATCAATTAGTCCAATATGCAGCATCGGTGCAAATAAACAACCTAAGAATCATTACCCTATACCCAATTTGAATACCTAAATATTATGGCAGACAATTATATCGAAAGACAATACGAGCAATACGAAGCCAGAAAAGCGGCTTGGGAAAAAGCACGCAAATATGGCAAAAAGAAAACGAGTATCACTCACTCTGCTAAAACGGAACAAGCGGCTCAAACAACAACAGAGCCCCATAATCATAAAAGAGTATTTATAACGGGAGGAGCCAATGGAATTGGTAAAGCTATTGTAGAAATATTCTGTAAAAGTGGGTACCGGGTGGCATTTTGTGACAAAAACGAAATAGCAGGAAAGCGTACCGCAGAAGAAACAGGAGCCATTTTCCATCAAGTTGACATAAGTGACAAGGATATGCTTGAACACTGCATGCAACGCATCATTGAGGAATGGGATGACATTGATGTCTTAATCAATAACGCAGGCATCAGTGACTTCTCTCCTATCACTGAAACAAGCGTAGAAGATTTCGACAGGATTCTATCCATTAATCTACGCCCGGTATTTATTACTTCACACTTCATGGCTGTCCACCGTCAATCACAAACAACACCCAATCCGTACGGAAGAATCATCAACATCTGCTCTACCAGATATTTAATGAGTGAATCCGGCAGCGAGGGGTATGCAGCCTCTAAAGGGGGAATCTATTCACTAACACATGCGTTAGCCTTGTCACTTGCTCAATTTCATATCACAGTCAATTCTATTGCGCCGGGCTGGATACAAACCCATGACTACGATTGTCTCCGTCCGGAGGATCATGCACAACACCCTTCAAGAAGAGTCGGTAAACCGGAAGATATAGCCCGCATGTGTAGATTCCTTTGTGAAGAAGGAAATGACTTTATCAACGGTGAAAATATCACGATTGACGGAGGGATGACTAAAAAGATGATTTACACAGAATAATATAGTTCCAAACCAAACATACAGAAGTAAAATGGAATATGGTATAATGTACTAAAACCGTCTCCACTTTCCTGCTTCATGATACACTTTATTTTCAAAACAAAGATCGGTCCTTGTACCTAATTTAAATGATACTCCAAATAAAAAGCTGCCCCCGAAAATCTTCAAGGCACTGAAAAAGCACCCTCGTAAGGATCAGGTTCTTGATTTGTCCAAAGATCTGCTGATCCTTCTAACTAATCGGCAAGACTGTGTCCATAGCAATCGAGAAAGGCATTATGAAATCGAAAGCCATCATAGTTGATGCTACTCATACGGGGGCTCGCAGTTGATCTTTCAAGATATGGAAGACCTTAAAGCCAAGTCCCGTATAAGATATAAAACAGAAGCGAAAAACACGGAACTAAAGCAGGTATTCGGATACGACAGGGCATTGTCGTACGGGATCTCTTGTATGCAACCGCAAGGCGCTATGGTCATCTTTGCAGCAAATATCAAGAGGATCTTCAAATCAATTTAAGGAAAGCTGCTTTTTTACATAATTAATCAAGATAAGTGTTTGCCTGTCCATACGGACGAGGCTATCAAGCGTTTCAAGAGCTTACTTTAAAAAAAATAGAAAAGTCGCCAAGTTAGTATTTCTAACTTGGCGACTCTCACTTTTGCTCTTCAAGAAGGCTGATCTGAAAAAACAGATGGTTTTTCAGTACCGAGATGCTTTTCTTTTTTTGAGCCTCTTGTCGGATTCGAACCAACGACCCCGAGATTACAAATCACGTGCTCTGGCCAACTGAGCTAAAGAGGCGGGTGGGTAAGCTTACTATATCGCGCCGCTACAACCAACTACCTTTGCTGCGATCAAGCCCTGGAGGATTCGAAGGGAGCTGGCCGTATAGGACTTACCCGGGTGCAAAGGTAGGTATTTTTATTAAACCTGCAATAGGGGGCTTGCATTTTTTTGTAAGGTTCATCAGTAAGCACCTACTTTTCAGAGATTTAAAATCGAAAAAAAAATGTTTTTTTTCTGTCCGGATAGCTTTATTAACTTTAACAGGCATAAATTCCATACCAACCAATATTATTTGTACCTTTGTGCGCTATTTATTAATAAAATGACAGAGAGCAGAAGTAACTTACAAAAATATGCCATGCATTTTGGCACCTATATGGGAGTATACTGGATACTTAAGTTCATTCTATTCCCACTGGGATTATCTATTCCATTTCTTTTATTCCTATTTTTCGGACTGACTTTAGGAGTTCCGTTTATGGGATATTATTATGCACGTACCTATCGCGACAAAGTATGTGGCGGTTCCATCCGTTTTCTGCAAGCATGGGTATTTATTGTCTTTATGTATATGTTTGCGGCACTCCTTACGGCAGTAGCCCATTATATTTATTTCCGGTTCATCGACCATGGTTTTATTGTAAACACCTATATGGGAATGTTTGACGAATTGACTAATAAAGATGTACCAGGCGTAGAAGGTTATATCGGACAACTCAAAGAAGTGATGGAAATGATCAGTACATTGACACCGATAGACATTACCATGCAACTGATGTCGCAAAATGTGTTCTATGGCAGCATATTAGCCGTCCCCACTGCCTTATTTGTAATGCGAAAGCCCAAATCACCGGAGGTACAACCTCTATAATTTATAATATCTAATTCATATAAAAAATGGATATATCTGTTGTAGTACCGTTGTTCAATGAAGAAGAATCCATCCCGGAACTTTATGCCTGGATTGAGAAAGTGATGAAAGCCAATGGCTTTTCGTACGAAGTTATCTTTGTAAATGATGGTAGTACCGACCGTTCATGGGAAATTATCGAATCACTCCAAAAACAGTCGAGCACAGTAAAAGGCATCAAATTCCGACGAAATTACGGGAAATCACCTGCCTTATATTGCGGATTCGAACGAGCCGAAGGCGATGTAGTAATCACTATGGATGCTGATTTGCAAGATAGTCCCGACGAAATACCGGAACTATATCGCATGATTACCGAAGAAGGGTATGACCTTGTCTCAGGATATAAACAAAAAAGATACGATCCGCTATCGAAAACTTTGCCTACCAAATTATTTAATGCGACTGCACGCAAAGTTTCGGGAATACATAACCTCCACGACTTTAATTGTGGACTGAAAGCTTATCGTAAAGCTGTAGTGAAGAACATCGAGGTATATGGAGAAATGCACCGCTATATCCCTTATCTGGCAAAAAATGCCGGATTTCAGAAGATCGGCGAAAAGGTGGTACATCATCAAGCACGTAAATTCGGAAAGACCAAATTTGGCGGGTGGAACCGTTTCTTCAACGGGTATCTTGACTTAATCTCTCTCTGGTTCCTTTCCAAATTCGGCATTAAGCCGATGCACTTTTTCGGATTGTTAGGTTCACTGATGTTCATACTGGGATTCATCTCAGTGGTTATTGTAGGAGCCAGCAAGTTATACAATATGAATCACGGCATGCCTTACCGCCTGGTAACAGACTCCCCTTATTTTTATCTGTCACTGACTGCCATGATTATCGGAACACAGCTATTCCTGGCTGGTTTCCTTGGTGAACTGATCTCACGAAACGCCCCGGAACGCAACAATTACCTGATAGAAAAAATTATATAATGAATGATAAATGAAACCTGTACGATGAAAAAATTAATAAAACTGATACTCTTCCTGATGATAGCTTACCCACTGACCGGTGTTATCTTTTCTGCTTGCTCGGAAGAGAGCGACTGCTCCATGACCGGACGTCCGATGGTTTATGCCAATATGTATACCATCAATCCGGAAACAAAAGCCGTACTGAACGACACTCTTGACTCTCTGACTGTAACAGCGTTCGGAACTGACTCAATTATCATCAATAATCAAAAAAAGGTTCATGATATCGCCCTTCCTCTACGCTACACAAGTGACTCTACCATTCTTGTGTTTCATTATACCCCCCTGTTAAGAGACACAATGGTTATCCGACAAACCAATACTCCCTACTTCCAATCGATGGATTGTGGATACAGTATGAAACAAAACATTATCAGTATTCATCCGATTGATTATACAGATACCAATAAAAAGAAATATCATAGCATAGACTCCATATATATCAAATCAAATGCAGCTAACATTAATGGAACAGAAAATCTTAAAATATTCTACCGCTACAATCGTTAGTCTGCTGTGTCTTGCATTCAGTCTTCCGCTCCATGCACAACAACAAAGACCGAATGCACGTCCCTCCACTAAAGAGAAAGCTAAAGAGGAGATAAAAGTGGATACGATTCCATTTTATAATGGTACGTATGTAGGTGTAGACTTATTTGGGTTAGGCAGTAAACTACTTGGAGGGGATTTTCTAAGTTCCGAAGTAAATGTACGGGTGAACTTAAAAAGGAAATTTATCCCCACAGCAGAAATAGGTTTCGGACAGACAGATACTTGGAGCGATAATGGTATCCATTACAAAAGTGCAGCCCCTTACTTCCGTATCGGAGTAGATTATAATGTCGTTAAAGAATATTTGTATGTGGGACTGCGTTATGGATTCAGCAGTTTCAAATACGACATCTCAAGTACACCCTTTTCCGACCCTATTTATGGTGGAAGTATGGCCAATCCGGGATTAATAGACGGTATCTGGGGAGGAAGTGTACCTTATCATTACAATGGACTAAAATCCAATATGCAATGGCTTGAGTTAGTAGCCGGAGTAAACGTTCAAATCTATAAAAGATTCTATATGGGATGGACCTTACGCTTTAAGTTCAAGACCTCGGCTTCAGTCAACGAACATGGAAATCCATGGTATGTACCGGGTTTCGGTGAATATGACTCTTCAAACATAGGTATCACATATACCCTGATTTATAAACTACCATTTTAACGACATGACAGGATTAGAAATTTGGCTGCTTGCAATTGGTTTAGCGATGGACTGTCTCGCTGTCTCTATTGCAAGCGGTATTATTTTAAAACGTATCCAATGGAGGCCTATGCTCGTCATGGCATTCTTTTTTGGACTTTTTCAAGCTATAATGCCTCTATTAGGGTGGCTGGGAGCAAGTACATTCAGTCATCTTATTGAATCGGTTGATCATTGGATCGCCTTTGCCATCTTGGCTTTCCTGGGAGGACGGATGATTAAAGAATCCTTTAAAGAAGAAGATTGTTGCCAAAGATTTAATCCGGCAAGCTTGAAAGTTGTGATAACAATGGCTATAGCAACCAGCATTGACGCATTGGCTATAGGAGTGTCTTTCGCTTTCCTGGGTATTAAGAGTTGCTCGTCCATCCTTTACCCGGTGGGCATTATCGGATTTGTCTCCTTTCTGATGTCTCTTATAGGGCTCATCTTCGGCATCCGCTTTGGATGTGGTATTGCCCAAAAGCTCCGTGCTGAATTATGGGGAGGGATTATACTGATCCTTATCGGAACCAAAATATTAATAGAACACTTATTCTTTAATAATTAGCTATCAACCACAAGCCACAAGACCCTGGAAAATCATAAACAGGTTTGTCGCTTGCATACTTTTATTCATTATGGAAAAGAAAACAAGAAAAAGCTTTATTTGGCTGGCTATCCTTCTGTTGGGAACAATCTGGATATTAGCTCAACGCAATAAACAGGTACCTTACAACAGTATCAACGGCCTTGTATTCGGTACTGTATATAATATTACTTATCAATATGACGGTAATCTGAAAACAGAAATTGACGCTGAATTAAAGAGGTTCGACGGTTCCCTCTCCCCTTTCAATGACACGTCTGTTATTACCCGTGTCAACCGTAACGAAGAAATTGTAACGGATACTTTCTTCCAAACCTGTTTCAACAGATCCATGGAAATCTCAGCCGAAACCCAAGGAGCTTTCGATATTACAGTAGCTCCGTTGGCCAACGCATGGGGATTCGGTTTCAAGAAGGGTGCCTTCCCTGACTCAACCATGATAGACAGCCTGCTCCAAATCACAGGTTACCAAAAAGCGAAACTGGAAGACGGCAAAGTAATAAAAGAAGATCCCCGAGTGATGTTAAGTTGCAGTGCAGTGGCCAAAGGTTATTCAGTAGATGTGGTAGCGCGGTATCTGGATAGCAAAGGTATTAAGAACTACATGATCGATATAGGTGGAGAACTGGTTGTAAAGGGACTGAATCCCAAAGATGAAGCATGGAGAATCGGCATTAACAAACCGGTAGACGATTCGTTATCCCTCAATCAAGAGATACAAACAACGCTCAAGTTGACAGATGTCGGCATTGCTACTTCCGGAAACTATCGTAACTTTTATTATAAAGATGGCAAAAAGTATGCCCATACCATCGATCCCCGTACCGGATATCCGGTACAACACAACATTCTTTCGGCAACCGTAGTTGCAGAGGATTGCATGACTGCCGACGCATTGGCTACAGCCTTTATGGTAATGGGATTGGATGAAGCGGAGGCATTTACAAAATCACACCCCAACATAGGTGCTTATTTTATCTACAGTGATGAGAAAGGGGAGTTGAAAAGCTATTTCACAAAAAACATGGAACAATATCTTGATAAATAAAAAGAATATCCCCGGAGAAATAATATACATATTTCTCCGGGGATATTCTTTCGGGAGATACCGACGCAAACTGCCTACTTCATAAACACGAAATATACAGCCGCTATCAAACAGACAAAAGCAGCCACATGATTCCAATGTAATGACTCTCCTTTAAACAGTAAAGTAGAAAAGACAGTAAATATGATCAAAGTGATCACTTCTTGGATTATTTTGAGTTGCATTAATGAAAATGGCCCCCCGTTCCCACTAAACCCCAATCTATTGGCCGGAACCTGACAAGAATATTCGCTTAACAAAACAAACTTGCCCAAGTGAGAAATTACAGCTATATTTACATCATAATCAACAAGTTACATTATGACAAAAATAATAGGATATGCACGAGTTTCTACAACAAAACAGGACTTATCTCGACAGAAATTAAAGATAAAAGAATTTTGTGAGAACAACAATTATGAGCTAACTGAAATTATAGAGGATTTTGGAATATCTGGAACAGTCGCTGATAGACAAGGCTACCTTGAATTACAAAATAAGACCAATAAAGATGCAGACATGATAGTAATTTCAGAACTATCACGTTTGAGCAGACAGGAAGACGTTACAGAAACAGTTTACAATATTCAGCAGATAATCAATAGGGGGTTATCAGTCACTCTTTTGGATAGTCCTAATAAAATTTATGAAGCAAGTAAACTCTTAGATATTACAGAAATCTTAATCTTAACCATCAAAGCATGGGCAGCAGCACAAGAGAGGTTAGAAATAAAAAAGAAAAACCAAGATGGTAAACAAGCACTATTCCAAGAATATCCTTATGCTGTGGTAGACCAGAAAATTCCTTATGGATATAGACAGATTCCTAATCCCAATGGAAAACGCCCCAAATATATTTTAGAGGAAGTTCCAGAAGAAGTAGAAAAGATAAAAAAACTCTTCTCTTTAGTCATCGCTGGAAAAACATTAGGAGCAGTTGCCAGATATTTCAATGAAAGAGATATTACCTTTAGAGGATATTACAGCACTGTTGCCATTTTAAGCAATTATATCCATAGTGACATTTATAGAGGAATTAGACGAAGAACACAGAAATTAGGTAGAGAAGAGCCATATACAGTAGAAGTAAAAATTAAACCCATAATCAAGGAGGAAGATTTTTTAAAAGCACAAGAGCTTATTAAAATCAACTGCAAAAATACTCCTACAGGTAAAATAAATCATAATCCACTAAAAGGAATAATCAAGTGTAGATGTGGTAGGTCAATGACCGTTAAAGATAAAAAGCCAATGCCAGGGGTAAGCAAACTTACCTATAGGTGCAGTTGTGTTGATAGAAAATCACATCCAGATTTTTGTAAATACAATATTGATGAAATTTCTTACGACCTCACCAATGAAATCCTATACAGTCTTTTCAAGTCCATGCACACAGCAGAATATACCAACTTCTTTAGAAATCAAACTGACAACAGAGTTACTGAACTGCAAGAAGAAATAGCAGGAATTGAGAAACGTTTGTCTGCACTATATATTGATAAGGAGAACTTATCTAATGAAAGTAAAGAGAATGCAAACAAATTCTTAATAACCACTAACCCTACCCTTTTGAATATAATTCAAGAAAAGCAAAATCAGTTGGATAACAAGATAAAATCCTTAGATAAAGAAATTGTGAAATATAAAAAATCACAGAGCAAAAAGGCAACAGACATCGAAAGAATTAAAGATAATAACGGCAAAGAGAAACTACAAAACCTTACCATTGAAGAACAAGGAGAGCTTTTTCACAAATACTTAGAACGAGTGAATTATATTTCAGTCACTACTATGCAAGGATTTTACATTGTCAAATTTCTCAATGGAATCACATTCTACATCGCTATTACCAAAGTTAGAAGCATAGCCATGGCATCTCTTTTATTAGAAAATTGGACGATTGATGAAAAAGGAATCATAACAGCCAACTATGACACCTTAAAATCCAGTGACATGAAGCACTTTAGCATTGAAATGATTAGGAAAACAAAGACAATGACTTTACAAGAATACCTTAAATCAGACCTTGCCAAAGAGAGAGCTCTGCACCTTGACTTAAGCTATAGAGAAAGATATTTAGAAGAATTGAATAAAGCGGGAGTTGATGGACGACTTAGACCATTAAAAAAGGAATAAACTTATTTCCTTTTTGATTATCTTTGCTTGAACTATTTTAAAGTAAAGATATGGAAACCATTGAAAAATTCTCATTAGACAAATACGTAGAAGAAGAAATCCAATCATTAGAATACGTTGAAATGTTAGCTTGCAGTTGCCATCCAGACTATGATTGGGATGATGAAGTTGGAGGAATGGCTCCCTGTGGTACAGCGTCAGCAGCTCTTTTTTGTTTCTGCAATAGATATAACATAAAATCTCTCATTGCCTACTATAATTATGAAGATTATATAAGCAATAAAGATATTCAGAATACTCTTCAAGCATTGAACATTGACATAAATAAATTTTGGTATCTATTACTATTCATATCTGATTATACTGCAAGCTGCTGTTTAAGGGGAGAAAAAGTTCAAGATACTCCAAGAGAAGCAATACAAAAGCTTGTCAATCAAATAGAAAACAATTTAGAATATAATACAAGAAGAGGACGATATTCATTCACAAATAAAATGCAGTTATCATTAAAGACAGAAAATGAAAAGCATTCTATAATCATAGAAGACCCCACTGCATTAGCTTTTATTTGTCAACTTTGGAATGATGTAAAAGATGGACTGGAGCATTCTGGAATAATGAATATAACACATATTGATAAAGAAGCTCCAGAAACAGAATGTGACACAGTCCATATTTTGATGTTTTACAGACTATTGAAAGAGTTTCTGTTCGATATTCTACCTAATATCAGTACAGGAAGCAATAAAATACAAGCGTACACTACCGTTTCAACAAACAAAACATTACTTATATCCAGACTTGTCTATTTTACAAAACTATCTAAAGATGAACGCTATACAGGATATGATAAGAAAAAAGACAAATTATGCCCCAACTTCCTTAAAGACCAACTAAAATCATACAAAGATTATAAGATATCAAGAACCAATACTTTCTATATATAGAATCCTTTAAAAGAAAGGGGGTAAGATTTGAATGAAAACCTACCCCCTCTGCCAGACAGTAAATTACTTTCCAAAGAGCATTAACACATCTATCTTTGCAACATCAAAATTAATAAAAGCTGGAGCGCACCAGTTTAAAAACTGCAAAGAAGATATGAGAACAAATATTATTTCAATCAACGAATTAGGTAAAAGAGTAGCATTTGTAAATGGTAACAGAGCTATTAGCAAAAAGAACCTCAAACAAAAGATGGAATCCATCAAAGAATGTGGACAGTTAACACCCATCATTATTGTAGATGGAGAAGAAGCAGCCCAAGAAGGATTAACTTTATTGGATTGTGAAACAGGGAATGAAGTTCCTTCAGATGAAGTAGGTAACTATGTGGTTGATATTGAAGGACAGCATAGATATACTGCCATCATGAAACTAAGAGAGTTGGATAAAAAGAACAGCACATCTTATGCTCCAACTGACATCATTGCCATGTACGCACTGAATCCCAAAGACCAAACCATAAAGAAACTCATCTCTGAATTGAACAAGACCTCCATCATTTGGGATGGTAAAGATTTCATTACAGGTGCGGCACTATGCAACCCTACCAATGAATTATTACAGTATGCAAAAGAACTGGCAGATATAAAGTCAACCAAAACCAATGATGGCTTGCCTAAAACTGGCTATCCAGTCTCCACTATTAGCAAATTGGTAACTTTCAACACCAGTCTCAACAAGGACAAGTTGGCTGAAAGCATGGATAAAGGAATAGAATGCTTACCAACTGCCAATATTGAGCGAGCAAAAAAGATACTGGAAACAGCAAGGAACAGAGGATTTAAGCATAACTACCTATCACATAAATATTTCATTGATTGGTTTATCGATGAGCAAACCAATAAAAGTGTGGATAAGGTTTGCCAAATGATTAACAGATTAGAACCAACGGATGTAGAAAACATTTCAAAGATTAAATCCAATAACTATATCTCTGAAATTAGGACAATTGTGAATAATGCTATCGAAAGAGAGCCAGAAGAACAGTAAACATCCCTAAGAACCTGCACCGGTTAAAAGGTGCAGGCTTCTTTCCCCATTCATATCATATAAAGCAATGAAGAAAGCTCCGACCGTGAAGAGGAAAATTCCGTGACATCTCAACACTATTAATCGCTTCTGGATTATTAATATAACTCCAACAGCTATCCAAAGGTGGAATTATTTACATCTATGATACACTCTATACGATTTTCAAAGAATGTTACATAACTATTATGCCACCCCCTTGAAAGTCACTATCTTTGCATTGTTAAGATAAAGGAAAAGTAGTATGCTCAAGAGCAGTTAATTTCGAGCATGAAAAGCATATAAACTCCATTTCTTTTAAACCTGCTACCACTTCGGGCTATTTCTCCATTTTACACATAGATAAATCAATACTCTCCCTTAGATTCCTCTATTACTTTCCTTTATAAATCAAAAATGAATGATTATCAAGAATTTACTTATGAACAAGTACGCGAGCTTGCATTAGCTCAACATGTAGATGACAATAAGACAAGCATTGGAGTTTGGGCTAAACAAAATAGCTACTTCAAGAAGAGAAGACAAAAAGACAACAAGGTTTACACCGTTTACATCAAGATGAACTATAATAAAATTGATTACGACAAATGATTATGAACAAGAAAATGACAAGCTTTAATGTACCAATGTACAACGAGAAGATTACTTTATTAAACGAAATAATAGATACTCTTAACAATACAATTTACAGCTTCAACAGTTGGGGATATGAAATTACTCCTACATTCTTTAAAAGATTAATGGATAGACCAGCAGAAACATTTAACAAACACATAAGCTATGAATACATATCCCAGTACAAATACGATGATTATGGCATAGAAGCAAACGAGTACGATAGTCCTTATTATCAAGAGTGTTACCAGGATATTACTTCTGAAATGAGTTCTATAATGGAAGCACATAATAAATTCTGCACATTACTCCCTTACATCAAAGAAGCATATGATAGTTCTTTATTCTTTATAAAAGAAGAAGACGGTTTCAAAGACCCAGAGGTTGTTAAGACTAAGAATGCTGAGTGGCGTATCATGCAACAATGTGCTGAATACACAGATACTGAGCACATGGATTGAAAGGTCTAATCACAATTAGGATAAGGGGGAGCTATGCACGAGTTCTCCCTTTTCATTATGATGCAACTACACAAATAAAAAATAAAATAAACAAATATGATATTACTACTTATAATATCGCATTGCAAAGGTTGTCTTATCAAAAAGATAAAAAATGAAGTAGAGAAATGGATTCTATTAAAATTTATGGGCGTGCTTATTCACTTTTTACTGCGTGCTTAAACACCCCCTCTCTACATTCCTTATACTACACTCCATTAAGACCTCTGCGATGTTCTAACGAACATCTGAAAGGTAATCTCTAATGGATAGAATCTTAAATTAATGATATGTGGCACTATAACAACCATTTATATGACAAGCTAAACGAACTTAGAAAAAAGAATAGGCTAAGTTCCACTAAAATGAGATTTTTATTAAAGACCAATCAAATCATTCTAATTAAACATATTGAGCGTTTGCCTTATGAGTTACGAAAAGCTACCATTTAAGAGATACACAGTAATGAGCAATAATCTAATTCATAAATTGGGTTGTACTGATGTTTATAGAACTTATGTGTTGCTCTTAACAGCAGATAAAAGGACTTTAGTAACTGATACTACACTGGAACAGCTTGCTGGATTTGTAGGAGACAAACTATGCAACTACAAAAAAGGTAAAACAACACTATCTTTCAACGACAAGCTAAGAGGTACAAATGAAGTTGGCATACATGATATAGAATCAAAACAAAAGGACAGGCACTGGACTATGTACAAATTTAACCAAGTGCAATCTGGAAATTACAGGAAAATAGACAGGAGATTTTATGATAATTACAAAACTCTGGATTTAAAGTTAAAAGGATTCATACTTAAATTATTCAGTGCAACAGAACCTCACAGCTATATCATCAAACTATCCATGAGAAGTTTAAAGAGTTTAATCCACATGGGACATGATAAAATTTCCACCTATATAGAACAACTAAAGATATTAGACCTATTAGATGAAGTTGGAAGCTGGAAGATTCTAAAGGTAGAGGGTTTGGAAATAGACCTACCCAAAGATAAATTTGTAAATGAAATAAAAGCTGACTTTGAGCACATGATAGCTTTTAACGAAAGCAAAGGCAACCCCATTTCCAGAGAGTGCATGATTTACAAAAAGTACAAAAAGAACAACTTTGAAGGAGTCAAAAATATGCACTCCTTTATGAAATCACTACAAAATGGATTGATTGGTAAAAAACGCAAAGAGAAAGATAAAATTGAATATCCAGATATTATTCTATAAAGCCAGACCTGTAAAAGCTCCAGACCACTAAAAAGGCTTGGAGTTTTTTCTTTTAATGATATATAAATCCTATTTTTGCAATAGAACCTTATATATCATCTGAATGGCACAACTTTATCCAGACTTTTATACAATTCAGCATCTCCACCAACCAGCCACAGAGGGAGAATTAGCATTGCTTGATTTCTTGCAAAAGAATTTAAGCCCAGAGTTTGAGATATATTTCCAACCATTCATTAATGGCGATAGACCAGACATTATAATCCTTAAAAAAAGTGGTGGTGCTATCATAATTGAAGTTAAAGATTGGAATTTAGAAAATTACTATATTGATGAATATACAAATTGGCATCTTTATAAAAATAATTGTCCAATCCTTTCTCCTTTATCACAAGTCAAAAGATATAAAGACAATATTATAGACCTGCATATAGATACATTACTATCTAAGACCTTAAATAACTGGTACTATAAAAATACTATTAGTACAATAGTTTATTTCCATAATGAGAGTGAACAGCAAATTACCAATTTCTTGCTTGAACAATTTGAAGATAGCGAAGTTTTACCCCAAGACACAAGAAATAGATACAATAGATATAGAGATTTCATAAAATATATCGAGTGTTGGGGAAAGGATTCGCTCACTTCTAAAAAGCTGAGCAACTATTTAGAGAAAATAAGATTGAACAAACCATCTACCCTATTTGACGAATCTCTATATCTAAGTTTCAAACGCTATCTTCTTCCTCCTTATCACCAAGTAGAAGAAGGTAAAAAAATACTTTATTCTAAAGAGCAGACAGAGCTAATTAGAAGCGAAAGTAATCCAAGAAGAAAAATCAAAGGAGTAGCAGGAAGTGGCAAAACTTTAGTTTTAGCAAGAAGGGCGGTTAATGCTTACTTAAGGACTGAAAGCACCATCTTAATCCTTACATATAATCTTTCCTTGAAGAATTACATACATGATAGGATAAGCGATGTCAGAGAATACTATCCTTGGGATAAATTCTATATCACAAATTACCATCAATTCTTTAAATCAGAAGCAAATAATTATGGATTGGAAATTAAAAGTCTATCACCTTTCACTGATACCAAATTCTTTGAACCAGTAAAAGAGAAAATTGAGAAATATAGAGTTATCCTTATTGATGAAGTTCAAGACTATAAGACAGAGTGGTTGGAAATAATTCACACATATTTCCTTGAAGAGAATGAAGAATTTGTTGTCTTTGGTGATGAAAAACAAAATATATACAATAGACCATTAGATGATAATAAAGAACCTAAAACTATTGGCATTAGAGGAACTTGGAATAAGTCACTAAACACATCCAGAAGATTTACAAATAGAATAGGACTTCTGGCAATGAACTTTCAACACTATTTTTTAGAACAGAAATATACAATAGATGAAATTCAAATATTGGATAACCCTACATTGAATTTTGAACAAGAATATATTAAATATGCAAATATAGGGACTAATTCTGACGCTCTTTCAATATATAAAATCTATGTAGGAAGTGTTAGAAAGTTCAACATCCACCCTTCTGATGTAACAATTCTATCATCCAAAATTGAAATTCTAAGAGATATTGAATATCACATCAATACTCAACTAAAGGAGAATACAACTACGACCTTTGAGACAAAAGAAGAATATGAGAAGTGTAAGGCATCGTGTCAAGTAAACGATTCTGAGTTCAAAAAAAGAATTGATAATATTAGACGAAACAAGAAGAATCATTTCTGGATGAAAACAGGGACTGTCAAACTATCATCTATTCACAGTTATAAAGGGTGGGAATCTCATACTGTAATGCTAATCATAGAACCAGAGGATGAATCAACGAATAATGAACCTGTTGAACTAATATATACCGCCATAACAAGAGCACAAGTCAATTTATTTATTCTCAATATGGGAAATGACAAATTTGATTCTTTCTTTAAAGAGAATATTCAGAACTAATTTATTCAAGAAATAAACGTGCACTACCCTACTCATATTTAACGCCCCCTCATGCCCATTAAAAGTAAAATAAGAATTTAGACAGGCATGGGGGTACACCCTCAATCACTAATAAATTTATACTCACCCACCAACTTCATAATCTCCAATTCAATGATTCTGTAAAGAGTAACACAAATATAGCCCTACATAAAAAATATCCTAATGATATAACACTTATAGCTATTTAGCAAGTAGTATGAAGTCTTTAATTGTAAATGGAGCAATCCGTTTCATTTAGGACTTCATTCATATACCTGCCCAATCAATCAATAATCATTTAAACATTTATCATTATGAAGACATTACAGATTATGCCATCAGTGGCACAGAACCAATCAAGATTTAATTTAGGTGAATTTGCAGAGGAAGCTACATTGGTAGAAGAAGTTGCAGTACCTAAAAGAGTGAACCATTTTATTGAAGCAAACACACAGGAAGTAACCTTGCAGCATCTAAAACAAGATTGCATCATTCCCAGTTTTGCTTCAATGGAAGAAACTATTAGTCACCAATCCTTTATAGGTGCGGTAGTGGATGCAGCTAAGGATTACTTTCATGGAGAACAATTTGATATACCAGAGATTAGAATCTCACACCCTATTAATGGTAGAATCCCCAGCGCATTAGGTAAGAAAGCAGCAGACCTAAAAGAAGAAGAGAAAACCTTATTCTACCAAAGAATGTGCTTCTGCTTTGAACTGCCGTCCCTTGTACATGATGAATATGGCAATCGTCTTGCATTATCAATAGGTGGAGTAAGGGCATATAATGAAGTCAATCTTTACAGCAAGAAATCTGTGGAGAAATTTAAAATCTTCATAGGCTTTAGGAATAGAGTTTGCTCAAATTTGATGCTCACCACCGATGGCTTACAGGACAGAGTAGAAGTTCTAAGTACGCAGGAATTATATGCAGCTGCATTGAATCTATTCCATGCTTATAACCCATCCAAAGACCTACACTTGCTAAGAACACTTGGGCAGATGTCAATCTCTACAAGTGAGTTCTGCCAGATAATAGGTAGAATGCGACTTTATCAAGCATTGAATCCCAACCAACAAAGGGAGCTACCCCGTTTACTTTTAGGAGACAGTCAAATCAATGCAGCTTGCAGGGCATTTGTTTCAGACAGTAACTTTAAGAGTACAGGTGACAGCATTACAGGTTGGCAATTACTTAATTTGCTCAACGGCTCTGTAAAGTCCAGTTACATTGACAACTTCTTGGAGAAGAATCTTAACTGCACAGAGTTTGTACAGGGAATCCAACGGGCTAAACAAGGAGATACAGAATACGCTTGGTTCTTGGGCTAAGTGGATTGTTGATTGAGAGAGAATGGGCATCATTAACTTGGTGTCCATTTTTTATTCCACGCTCCCCTTATATAATAGAATATATACAATTTAAAATTAGACATTATGAATACTAAAGATATTGAGAACGCAATTAATCACATAACCACCATGCAGGAGAGATTATGTTGCGCAGAAAACAACCTGCAATATATTAAACGATTGCAAGCATTGAAACATTGGCTGCATAAGTTTGATTCATTCTTAGACAGGAATAGCAGATTAAACGGAGAATATGCAGCAATATATGAAAGCTACTTCTGCACTTGCTGTGGATTCTCATTCTATGATAGGGTTTACAATTCTATCATCGTTTATGAATATGGAGATAGACCGTTCTAATTTAGTTGGGCATCCTTAATTGGGTGTCCAATATTCACTTCTACTATTAGTGAACGTTCCTCTAATAATCAACGAGTTAGAGAATCCAACTCAAATTTAATATTCACTTATATTCATTTACCCATAAAACAGAACATTATGTCACAGAAATACTCAAGTACGACAGCAGACTATTTAATTTGGTCTGATGCTATGAACCTCATAAGGAAGTTAGCTAAAGATGAAAACTACAAAATCTCGCTCCTTATAGCTTTAGGTTGCTTCACAGGATTGCGAATCTCTGATATTTTGGCATTACGCTGGAAGCAGTTGTTAGGAACTGATGAATTTACCATCATTGAGATTAAAACGGGAAAGCAGAGAACTATCCGCATAAATTCCCAGTTACAACAACATATTGCAGAGTGTTACGAGCATATAAATCCAGTTGGAATCAATGCTCCAATCCTTATAAGTCAGAAAGGTACAGTCTTCACGATTCAACGGATTAACATTATTCTTAAAGAGGTGAAGAAGCGGTACAAGTTAAAAGTTAAGAACTTTAGCTGCCATTCACTTAGGAAGACATTTGGTAGGCAGGTTTACAATATGAACAATGATAATGCAGATATACATTTCGAGACGTTGATGGAATTATTCAATCATAGTTCGGTTGCCATCACTAAACGATACTTAGGATTGAGGCAGGAAGAGATTCTGCAAACTTATGACTGTTTGAACTTTTAGTCGTTAAATCATCGGAGGTGCAAAATTGGCATTTCACAATAAATTGCTAACTTTGCACCCCAACAATCATAAAGCTATATGGTCGATAGAAAAAAAGAATTTAATAACATACGAACAGCCCTCACTGAAAAAGTCTTTTTTTCAGATGATAAAACTTTATTATTCAACAATGACTCTATCAATATTTTAAAAAAGATTCCAGACCATTCTATTTCCTTAATTCTCACTGACCCACCTTATCACAGTACAAAAAAATCTAATATAATTAACGACAAGTCTTTTTCTACAGATGAAGATTTTATTAATTGGTTAGCAATATACGCTAAAGAATGGAAAAGGATTTTACGTCCTAATGGTAGTGTTTTTATGTTTTGTTCTTCTGCAATGGAAGCAAAATTAGAGATAATGCTATCCAAAGAATTCAACATTCTATCTCATATTGTCTGGACTAAACCTAACCTTCCAGGCTTCGACGGTTGGAAAGGAAAAATGAAGAAAGAAGCATTACGGCAATGGTACCCACATTCTGAAAGAATTATATTCTTTGAACTCGCCCAAGAAGGAAACTTAAAACGCTCTTTCTTTGGAGATTTCCTAAAAGAAAAAAGAAAAAAATGCAAGCTATCAGGACATCAACTCACAGAACTAATAGGAGCATATGGTAAAATAAATCACGGAGGAGCAGTTTCTAACTGGGAAAGTGGTAGAAATATCCCAAACAGAGAACAATATGATAAAATCTGTAATGCTCTTTACAAAAGTGGTTTAGATGAAGAAATGCCCTTATATGAAAATGCAATAAGACCGTTTGAAGTAAATTCAAAGGTTGAATTTACTGATGTTTGGACTTTTCCCTCTGTAAAGCCATATAAAGGGAAGCACCCTGCCGAAAAACCAATTGAAATGTTGACGCATTGCATTGTAAGCACAACATACGAAAATGATATTGTCTTAGATTGTTTTGCTGGGTCTGGAAATACACTGTTTGCTGCCATATCTGCTAACAGATATGCAATAGGAATAGAGATTGACCCTTGTTGGTGTGAAATAATAAAGGGAAAACTCATTGATAAAGATTTATTTGATAGTCTATAAATGAAGAAGCCTTCTCAAAAGGAGGCTTCTTCATTACGCTCTATAACGTCTTTCATCCACTGTAGAGTTTCTGATATTCCAGAATCTTTAACAA
>OGUJ01000494.1_pt1 | contig 29483 bp, 27 predicted proteins | sample 1573661 | NCBI WGS metagenome assembly OGUJ01 (sample SAMEA2581933, study PRJEB24529) | metagenome | biome: Human gut stool | place: China | collected 2011
TAGGCTAACTATTAATTTTAACTTATTTTATCTTTATATTATTAAGCATTTTTAAGTAAATAATCATTCATTTTTCTTATATAGTTTAATCATTGTTCCGCCTTTGATTCATCATTAAGGCTCATTCAGAAAATAATACATTTTACACACTTTTTTTATAGCTATTTTATTTATTTTTTTTCTTATATATGGTATATTATATTTTGTATGTCATTCTTTTTTCATACTTTTTTAACACAATTGTTACATTTGACAAAATACTATCGAAGATACTCTCTTACTGCTATGTTAAGAGGAACGATATGTATACACATATCGGATATACTTCGTGGATTTCAGGAGGTTTTATGTCGGGTTTTATGTCAGGAATTATTGACAGGGTAAAAGGGGATATGCATTATCTCTTCAAGAAGGGAACTGACCTTACAGAAGGTGAAAAGAAACGTAAGCTAAGAGCCTGGTCTACTGTTATAGGAATTGTACTGGTGATCGTACAGCTTGTGTTTACTGTTCTTACATTATTAAAGCTATACAAGCTGGATATACTTCCACTTAAATATGCAATTATCTTAGATGTCATACTTGTTATTATAGCAATATATAACTTTGCTTCACAGTTTACTAAAACACATATCATAGGTAAGATACTTGCTGTGTTGTTATCTGGTGTCTTATTATATACATTTTTATTTACTTCAAAGGTTGATGAAACACTCAACAAAATAAGTAATGTCAAAACAACTACAGATATTGTTGATGTTGTTGTTTTAAAGAATGATAAAGCAGCTTCCATAAAAGATGCCATAGGCTACACCTTTGGATATAACTCAACTGCCAATTCAGATGACAACAAAGATGCTATAAAGAGGATTAATTACGATAATACTACTGCTATCAAAACTAAAGAATATCAGGTATGGCTTGATATGTTTGATGCACTTAACAGCGGTACTGATATACAGGCTGTTATTATCAATGATGATTCCCTGCAGATGTTGTATGAAGAAAACGAAGATTTAAAAGATTCTATAAAGATTATTGGAACGATAAAGCTCACAAGAAAGATTGAACTCAGCGCTTCTGACAAAAAAGTAAACGAAGAACCTTTCATTATATATATATCAGGAAACGATGAAGAAGGTGAGATTAAGACAATAGGCCGTAGTGATGTAAATGTGTTATGTGTTGTTAATCCTGTTTCAAGACAGATACTTCTTATAACAACGCCAAGAGATGCTTATGTATATATGGAAAATCTTAACGAAGGCATGAAAGGTATGGATAAGCTTACTCACGCAGGTATGTGGGGAATAGATTACTCTATGGCAACTCTTAACCGACTTTACGAATGTAATATAGACTATAGTGTCAAGGTTAACTTTACCGGCTGTGTAGCTGTAGTAGATGCCCTTGGTGGTGTAACTATCAACTCTGATGTTGATTTTGAGAACGGATGGGAAGCTGCTCCTGAAACATATCACTTCGTTGTAGGTGAGAACGAATGTAACGGGGAACAGACTCTTGCCTTCTGCCGTGAAAGAAAGGCTTTCCTTGATGGTGATTACCAGAGAGGCCGCAACCAGTTATCTGCACTTACAGCTGTTATAAATAAGCTTACTTCACCTGCTATTCTTACTAAGTACAGCTCTATACTTGATTCTGTAGGTAACATGATTCTTACAAGTATGCCTACATCTGATATAACAGCCCTTGTAAAAGGACAGCTTGCAGATACAAGAGAATGGAATGTGCAGAAATTCAGTGTAGGAGCTGAACCTGATTCACTTCCTAGCTTATGGTTAGGACATAATGCTTCTATGTCAAAGCTATATACTGGTGATGTAGAGATGGCAAAGAAGCTTATAGATAAGATTGAGAATGGAGATGTATTCAATGTAGATGAATACTATGAAGCTGAGGTAAAGAATATACCAAACTATAATTCTTTTTATAAGCTAAATGGTATTTCTTCTAACAGCAGCTCTAGCGGCAGCAATACTACAAAAACCACTTCTGCTGTTAAAGAAACACAGCCTGCTACGACAAGACGAAGTGTTAAAACTACTGCTGCCACAGAGGAAGAAATAGCAAATACAAAGGCAACAGAACCTGCTACCGTAAAACCTACCGTTGCTACTGAGGCTACTGCTGCTCCAACACAGAAAACAACAGAAGCAACTGCAGCTACAACTACTGCTGCCGCTGCTGAGGCTCCAAAGGCCGAAGCTGGTAATATAAGCGATGTTGAGCGTACTGCTCCTTAAGATTTTTCTTTTATAATTAATTTATAACAAAAAAGTGGCAGCTGTGATATGTATCATACAAGACATATCACAGCTGCCACTTTTTTATTTTTATTACTTTTGGGCATGTTCGCCATACTTACCATAATACTTACCATAGTACTTGCCATAGTACTTATTATCATCCATATCAACCTTGTTAAGAACAACTCCTAGTAACTTGCAGTCTGTCTTTTTTATCTGCTCAAGCCCTTTCTGTGCATATTTATAGCTGACACTGTTAGATGCCATAACATATGCAACACCATCACATTCCTGTGCAACGATTGCACTGTCTATAACACTTCCGATTGGAGGTGTATCTATTATTATGTAATCATACAGATCTCTTAAGACCTTTATAAGTGTCTTGAACACCTTGTTACCAAGAAGCTCTGTAGGATTCGGTGGCACAGGTCCTGAGAATACCACATTAAAGTTCTCAACATTCGTTGCATACATAACTTCCTCAAACTTGTTTATTCCTGATAAAAAGTGAGTAAGCCCCTTAACAGATGTATTAATCTTATATCGTCCAACAAGTACAGATTTTCTTAAATCTGCATCTATGAATATAACCTTCTTGCCTGCTTCTGCCAAAGATACTGCCAGGTTAAAGGACACTGTTGACTTGCCTTCACCCGGTGTTGTGCTTGTAAGCATGATAACTTTTACATCAGAGCCGCATAGCTGTATGTTAGTTCTTAAGTTCTTATATGCTTCGTTAGCTCTGTAATCAAGCTTTCTTAAGCGTTCTATGTTAATCGTCTGCATATCTTTTACACTCCTGTTTACTTGCTTCTTTTCTTCTTTGTCTTTCTAGACTTTTTATTCTTTCCCAGACCATCATCCATCTCTTCTGATATAGGAATAACTGCAAGTGTGCTAAGATCAAAATACTTCTCAACATCTTCAGTAGTTTTAACCGTATCATCTAACATTGACCTGATTATTATAACGGCACATGATAACACTATACCTAACGCTAAACCTATAAGTGTCCATTTCTGTACTGTATCAACTGCCGGTTCTTCTGACAGTGAACCTTCTTCGATAACATTAACCTGCTCTATCTTCATGATATCGCATATCTTCTTTGATGAAACCTGCGCCACCTTATCAGCTATATCCTTTGCTCTTTTAGGATCATCACTTGTGACTGTTATCTGAAGTACTCTGGTATCTGATGGTGTATCCACAGATATAGTTGACGCCAGCTCAGAGGCTTTCATGTTAAGCCCAAGCTCTTTAATAACCTGATTCATAACTGGTGCGCTTGTAACAAGTATCTGATAATCTTTTGTAAGCTGTGTTGAGAGCTGTACATCCGACAATGTAGTTGCGCTGTCGTTTGCTCTGTTAAGGACATATAGCTTAGTTTCTGATTCATACTTAGGTGTTATAAGAAACTTAGAAACAAGAAAACCTGCAAGTCCGACTATAATACCTGTTGCAATAATCACCAATATCTTTTCCCATAATATTGATAATATATGTCCTATATCAATCTCAACTTCATCATTCTGAACATTATCTTTACCCATTTGCTGCATTCTCCATATCTAATATATATCTTTTTATTATATCGGCCACTCCTGCATCATCATTAGAAGGTGCAATATAGTCTGCATATTTTTTTACCTCAGGATATGCATTTTCCATAACAGCTGATAAGCCCGCTATCTTTAACATCGGTATATCGTTCATGCCATCCCCACATGCTATAAGCTCAGCTTCTGTTATATCAAGCTTTGCAAGCAGCTCCTTCAGCGAATTATCTTTAGCCACACCATATGGAACAACTTCAAGAAAATAATCCTCTGAATAGAAGGCATCTATCACTCCATGATATTTTGAAAGCAGTGCCTCCTGTACAGGAATAAGCTTCTCGTGTTTTCCAACTACTAGAAACTTAGACACAGGATAGTTTACATAAGCTTTCAGGTTATCTGTTTTTATGATTGCAGCTGCATTACAGAATGCTTCCTTTAAAACATATTCGTCTGTATCACTCTCTGATACAATCTTTCCATCTGAATAAGTTAATGCATATACATCGTTATCTTTTGCAAAATCACATATATCATCTATACACTCTTTTGGCAGTTGATGGCTTACTATAGTCTCTCCTGTCACACAGTCCACTATCTTTCCACCATTATATGCAAGTATATATCCTCCTTTATCAGGAAGCTTTAATTCATCTGCTATAGGCGTTATTCCAAAAAGCGGTCTTCCAGATGCAAGTATAACCTTTACACCCATATCTATCGCTTTATCTACTGCTTCTATATTCTTAGCAGGTAATTTTTTATTATGATCTGTAAGTGTTCCATCAAGATCAAGTGCTATTGCTTTGTACTTCATAACTTCTCCATCATACTGTCTTTGTATTTTTACCAATAGAAACTTTAACATATAAATGTATGAATTACAACTTATTAATTAATTCTCATCTGGTCAAAAGCACCTGATATGTCAAGCATACCATAACCAGCTGTTACATTTGGATATTGCTCACTGTTCTGCCTTTTAGCGCCTCTTATCAGGTATGATTTAATCTCTGTATTTCCTATTACCTCCCTGTTTTTATTAGTCACACCCCAGCTTAAAAAAAGTGCGGCCGCTCCTGCTGCATGTGCGGCTGCTATACTTGTTCCCGACATTCTTTTATAGCCTTTTACGCCTCCAACACCATATACATCGACACCCGGTGCCACTATATCTGGTTTTACCCTGCTATCGGCTGTATATCCCCTGCTGCTGTTTATATCACTTCCACCAGTATTATGATTATATGCTCCAACTGTTATTACCCTTGCAGCACAGGCTGGCTCTACTAATGTTATATCAACATCAGATTCAAGAAAATACGCATCTGAGGCACTAAGAAACCTGGGTGTTATCCACGCATTAAAATATCCTGGCAGGTTTGTAAGACTATAAACAAGTACTTTCCATACTCCCTCCGCAGGACTTTCAAATCTCATAAATATTATTTCCTGGCCTGCGACACTTTCTGTTATCTGATAATCAACATATATTCTTGAATTCTCAAGTAAAAAGGCATATTCACTGCTCATCCCTATTCTTGCTGGTATACGGGGTATAATCTCGCCCGTTGGCGAGACTATGGATACAGAAAGAACATCCAGGCTTTTTGCCCATATTTCTATAACAAAACCCTTTCCTCTTTTATCTACATTAATCTCCATAGTTTTGCTATCTGCTGCTATACCTGCATAACCACTAAAATGTGTTCTGCTTACAGCCTCATTTCCTGCTGGAACAACAACGCATGTATTCGTAAGCTTTGTATATGCATCAAAAACATCTGCAAGTGGTGTTGCTCCTGTTCTTGAACCAGAACCGCTCCCAACACCTGATATTATAACAAGCGGCTTATTTCTTCTCTGTGCATAATCCTTTAGAAATGTTGCTGCAAGCATTATATCGCTTTCCTGAAAAGCTGGCACATCATCTTTTATATAAAAATAATCCCTTAAATATCTTTTGGCACCTTTAAGCTTAACACATACTATATCTGCCTCTGGTGCAACACCTATATAGCCGTCAGTGTATGATGAAGCTGCTATCCCCGCCATAAAAGTACCATGTCCGTTAGTATCCTGGCTTTTGACGTAGCTATATGGATCTTCTCCGGCTTCATAAGCCCGTATGGCAGTATTTATAGCAGCGGCTTCATACACTCTTCCATAGCTTACAAGACTTGAAGCCTCATATTCGACTGTCTGGTCCCATATAGCCAGTATTCTTGTATTGCCAGAGCTGTCCTTAAAGTTATTTCTTAAGTAATCTATTCCTGTATCAATAAAGCCTATGATAACGTCCTGGCCTCTTGCATTAAGAAAAGGCTGGCTTGTTATATTAACTGCACCAGTTTCTTCCATACTTGATATATCAGCACCTAAAACAGCCTGTCTGTCAGACAGCTCCATAAGTCCATATATCTTAGGTATTGTATAGTATCCTAAAGAGCTTATATTTAACTCCCTGTTTTCTGACAGCCTGCTATGCATTATAATCCACTGTTCATCAACTTGCTGGATGCATACATCAGGATTGTTTTCAAATATTTTACTGACTATCGGAATATTGACAACTATGTAATCATAGATATCCTCATCCATAATCATCTTACTACACTCTGACATATAAAAATAATGTCCTTAAAGATATTCTTCAAGGACATTATATGTTTAATAATAATAAGATATGATTACATACCTGGAAGTGCTTCCTGTCCACGCATCATTATAACAGGTACACCCTTGTTGTTAATATAATCCTCTGTTATAAGCACAGAACCTATATTATCATCCTTAGGTATCTCATACATTATATCCAGCATATACTCTTCAATGATTGAACGCAGGGCTCTTGCTCCTGTTTTCTTCTCCATCGCTTTCTTAGCGATAGCTGAAAGTGCGCTATCATCAAACTCAAGACTTACCTCATCAAGCTCAAGAAGCTTCTGATACTGCTTAAGTATGGCATTCTTAGGCTCTTTCATAATCTTTACAAGCATATCCTCTGTTAGTCCATCAAGCGAGAATACGATAGGGAGTCTTCCTAAAAATTCTGGTATCATTCCAAACTCTCTTAAATCCTCTAACTCAACCTTTGATAATATGTTGCTGTCATTATCATACTTATCCTTAAGGTCTGCATTAAAGCCTATGGATGACTGTTTATTAAGCCTTGCCTTTATTATACTTTCAAGCTCCGGAAAAGCTCCTCCACATATAAACAATATATTTCTTGTATTAACAGTAACCTGTGGAACCATGGCATTCTTGCTTGTTGCACCTACTGGAACCTCCACATCACTTCCCTCTAAGAGCTTAAGCATTCCCTGCTGTACTGATTCTCCACTTACATCCCTGCTTCTTGTTTCCTTCTTCTTGGCTATCTTATCAATCTCATCTATAAAGATGATGCCTCTTTCAGCCTTTTCAACGTCATTATCTGCCGCAGCTAGAAGCTTCGATACTACGCTTTCTATATCATCACCTATATATCCTGCTTCTGTAAGAGAAGTAGCATCAGTAATAGCAAGTGGCACCTGAAGGAGTCTTGCAAGTGTCTTTACAAGATACGTCTTACCACTACCTGTAGGTCCTATCATAAGCATGTTGGACTTTTCTATCTCTATATCATCCATGGTATTTGTTGCTACACGCTTATAATGATTGTATACAGCAACTGACATGACCTTCTTAGCATGCTCCTGTCCTATAACATACTCGTCAAGCATACGCTTGATTTCATGTGGTGCAGGAAGCTTTTTAGGATCAAGCTTTTCTTCTTTCTTATCTTTATTATTTTCTTTGCTTTCCTCCTTCTTTTTCTTAACCTTCTGCTTATCTGACATATTATTTCCCATCATATTGAAACCACCAAACATCCCCATGTTAGGCATGTTTGGGATTCCTTTCATAAGCTCGTTATAATCTATGTCGTTGTTGTTTATTGCATCAAAGGTCTTTTGCATGCAATCAGGGCAGACATACAATCCACCTGGCATGCTTATCATCTTGCCTGCTTTAGATTCTGTCCTTCTGCATATATAGCATACCTTTTCATATTCATCGTTATTATTATTATTATTATCACTCATATATTCCTCTATTCCGCATCAGAGGAGTTATCAGCTTTTCTTACCTAATGTAACCTCTGTGCTCTTTAGTACATATTCACTACCCTCAAGATGATAGTAATCAATCTTTACTTTTTCGCCAGCTGCATAGTACTGCAGTGTTGTCTGCAGACCTGACATAGTAGTTATAGTCTGGTCATCAAAGCCTACTATAATATCATAAGCTGAAAGTCCTGCCTTCTCTGCTGCTGAACCTGATGCAACTGTTCTTATCATAATACCCTGTGGGTATCCATACATAGATGCATATGTGCTTGTAACATCTATTGCTGCGACTCCAAGATATCCTGCATTATCTGATGATACCTTCTGTCTTGTCTGTTTGCTCATAAGTGAACTTATAAGATCCTTTACGTTTGATACTGGTATTGAATATGCCATGCCTTCGACACCATCACTTGATGTCTTGGCAAAATTAATTGCTATAACTTTACCACTTGCGTTAAGAAGTGCTCCACCACTGTTACCAGAATTAATAGCTGCATCTGTCATAATAAGACCTGAAAATGTTACATTGTTAACTGTGATAGATCTGTCTAATGCACTTATAATACCTGTTGTAACTGACTGTCCTTCACCAAGTGCGTTACCTATAGCAACAACCTGCTGACCTACTGTAATTGTATCAGAATCTGCAAGTTCTGCAATAGCTATTTTACTAAGTGTGTCAGAAGGTATATCTGATAAAGACACTGCAACTACTGCTATATCCTGATCAGATTTAGACCCCTTTACTGTTGCATTAACTGACTGATTGTCTATAAATACACATTTAAGATTGGAAACTTTGTCAACAACATGCGCATTAGTTACCATAAGGAGCTCTGTATCATTCTTACCAACTATAATACCTGTTCCGCTTGTTGATGCCTCATACTGCTGCTGTCCACCCCAGTTAAATATTGAAGATGAACTGCTTGTCACTGATGTTGTACCATTGAGTGCAACCATGGCTGGAAGTGCCGCAGATGCTACACTTTCCACATTCATTGCTGATGTTGACAGATTGGCATCTCCCAAGGTATTTAACTGGTCTGTTGTAGCTCCTATATTACTTGAAACAGTCGATATCGTATAGTTTCTGTTATCAGAACCACCAAGATACTTTTTCTCAAGCTTATAAGTTCCATACATAGCTGAACCGGCAACAACACCGAATATAGCTGCTGATAAAACTATGCTTAAAAACTTCTTAGGCCATGTAGTCTTTGTGGCACTATGTCCATCCAAAAACCGGTTATGCTTCTTCTGTTTCTTCTGATGCTCATCTGCTGTCTGGCTGTTGTTTGTACTATTACCAGCTACATATGAGTATCTGTAAGTTGACTGGCTATCTGTATCTGTGTTGTTTGCATTATTTGTATTGCTGTATTGTGCATATCCAGTATTCTGATTGAATCCATTATTCTGATTAAATTCAGTATTCTGACTGCTTCCAGTATTCTGACTGCCTCCAGTATTCTGACTGTTTCCAGCACCTTGATTATATCCGTCTGTATTCTGGCTATAGCCTGAGTTCTGGTTATATCCTGTATTTTCGTTATTGCCTGTATTTTCGTTATTGCCTGTATTTTCGTTATTGCCTGTACCCTGAGTATTATAAGAATTATTATTCTCATAATTGTTTTCTTCATTATTATACATATCCAACACTCCTTTTTGTAGTTTTCTATAGAAAATGTGGTCATATATATTTTACCTGTATATGAAATATAAAATGAACACATTTCGTTTTCATACGTTTAGTATATTCACGAAATGTGTTCATATTGTGTTTTACTTGTTAAGAAAATCTGAACTATCATTTATTCTTTAAGTGATTCCTTAAAACTTTCTGATACAGCCTTAAGTGCTTCCTCTTCATCACTTCCATCGGCTGTAAGTGTTATCTCTTCACCACATTTGACACCTGATGCAAGTATTGAAATAACACTTTTTGCATTAGCTGTCTTACCCTCACCATACTTAAAAGATATATCAGACTTATACTTAACAGCTTCATTACACATTGCTCCGGCTGGGCGAAGATGTATTCCAAGCTGACTTGTTATTAAAATATTCTCACTTACCATAACAATCCTCATTTCTATGCATATCTTTACGCATTTAATTAAACTTATATATGTGTACTATCTTGTAGTTGTCTGTTGTGTCTGGCTGCTGCTATTGTCAACTGTTGTTTCCTGCTGTTTAGCAGACAACGTAAGCTTCACTGAGCTGTTTCCTGAAACACTGCAGCCATCTGGCACACTCACACTTACATCTACACTATGTGTTCCAGCTGATAGTCCAGCTGCATTAACATTGCATGTTATATCTGTAGCACTGACATTATCTAATATCGTTCCTGTTCCGGATATTATAACATCTATACCTGTTCCTTCAATCACAGCATTATACCCTGATGATACGTTTTCAATCTTTATCGCATCTGATGATATGTGAACTGTCTTTGTTGAAGCTTTAGATATCTTTACAGTAACCTGCAGTCTTGAATCAGAAACTATCTTAACACCAGAAGGTACATAGTCTGTCAGCTTGAATGTATACGTCTTATCTTCGCTAAGCCCATCTACCGAAACAGCTGATGAAGGAATAGTTATATTATCTATCTTTGATAATGCCTCCTGCTGTCCGCTTATAACAACCGAGGTCTGGCTAAGACTTGTACCCGTTACAACACAATCCTGTGAAGGTGTTCCACTTGTTTTTACTACAACTGGTACAGTTTTTGTTCTTGCCATCTCTACTATCACATCTGCTGTTTCTGATGACATTTCAAGTTCTTCATTTGTTATTATATTTCCATCTGAATCATACATATTAATGTCTGACTGTGTATTAACCGTTCCTTTTGCACCAGATACATCAACATTAACTCCGACTGAGGCAACCCCTTCAACTAAAGATGTTGGACCTGTCACTTTAATATATGTTGGTGATGTTGTTGTTGATGCAACGGCCTATCCATTGGCCGGAGTGCCTGTTGTATTAACATTCACAGCGTATGTGTTTGTATCCCTGTTTTCTATGCTTAACTTAAGAGCTGATGTTCTTGGAACAGCTTCAACGTTATTAAGCACCTGTCCATCTTTGACCACCTGAACCTGTATATCTACATAATCTGTAAATGCAGTAACCTTACTTAAATCAGCTGTTGCAGCTATATCACTTGTCTTAAGATCTGTAACCACACTTTTTGGTCCACTTACTGTAACAGATATCTTACCTCCATCAACAACCTCAAAGGTATAATTCTTTTCAGTAAGACTCTGTGTATTAACCAGCTGGACTGTGATATTACTGAAAGTATAGCTAGTGTTTGGATCATATATATTAACAATGACCGTCCATAATATCACCGCAAATACTGCAGATACGATTTTCAGGCTGAGATTATTAAATATCTTCTCTTTCATGCTTCAACCTGCCCCTCCATATCTTAAATGACTTGACATCTATAGTTCTTCTTCTGATATATTCAAGTTTATTCTTCAGTGAATCAGAATCTATATCATGTATAAGTTCTCCACCAAATGCTACAGATACCTTACCAGTCTCTTCTGATACTATGATGGTAAGGCTATCTGTTGCCTCACTTATACCAACACCTGCCCTGTGTCTTGTTCCAAGTGCTTTGCTAAGATTAACATTATCTGTGAGTGGAAGATAACATGTTGCAGCAACAACCCTGTTCCCTCTGATTATAACAGCTCCATCATGAAGTGGCGTATTATGTTCAAATATATTAATAAGAAGCTGGCTTGTCACTATACCATCTACAGGTATACCAGTCTTTATATACTCTTCAAGCACAATATCCTGCTCTATAACTATAAGTGCACCTGTCTTTACAGCTCCCATCTTATAACAGGCATCTACAATCTCATCTGCTGTCTTAACACTGAAGCGTTCATCTTTATCACTGTTATCTCCAAAGTTAAAGAACCTGAGCATAAAGCGTTTTCTTCCAAGCTGTTCAAGTGCACGCCTTAATTCTGGCTGGAATATAATAACCAGTGCTATAATACCGACACTGATTGTCTTTCCTGCTATCCATAAAATAGTTTTAAGGTTGAGAAGATACGCTACAACCGCAAAAAGAGCCACAACTATTATGCCCTTTAAAAGTGCCCATGCCTTGGTGTTCATAATCCACAACAGAATATTATATAAAACTACTGCAATAATAATAATCTCTATAACATCTGTCCATGTAATCCTTGGTATATATAATTTTGAAAAGTAATTCTGTAACAGATTACCCGATGTTGTCACGTTCTCACCCCTTTTTATATTAAGATGTAAGGCTTAAAAATATTCTGCCACTTACTGATGTAAAGGTCAAAAATATTCTGCCACTTACTGATTACTTGTCAATAAAGTATATATCATCTTCTTCCTCAGTTGCTGCTGTTGTAGACTTTGACTGTCTTACATCACTTATATCTGAGGCTTTTTTTGTCTTTCTTGCATTTATCTGCTTTACTCTAACATCCTCTCCGGCAACATTTATCTTAGGTACTGCCTTAACATAGTAATAGTATTCATCATCTTCGTACTGAACATACTCTGTTCTTCTGAAATCTACAGCAAAGAATAATATATTACATATATAACCTGCAAGCGCACCTAATATAACACTGATAACTATCAGTATAATATTAAGCCCTGTTTTTAAAAGTATTTCTCCTAATACAACAACTACAAACTGAGCTACACTTCCGATTGCTATAGCATAGCCCCATGCATAATCGATCTTAAGCCTTCTTACTATATATACAATAATAATCGTTACTGCTAAAGCAGCCATAACAAGAAAAAGCTGTTTATTCTTAACAAGACTTTCTATAAGATATGAAACCTGAAGCATACTCTCTGTAAGTGACTTGTTAGTAACTGCTGTTTCATAAACACTTGCTGTATTGATTATATAGTATATGATCACACCAAAAGATACCGGAACAACTGAAATCACAGATGAACACAATCCAACAGCAACAGGTAATACAAAAGGCATCTTAATCCAGCACATAAACACAGTTAATATCAGAAGATATCCTGACTTAGATGCAAACCTGAAATATAAAAGATGCATAAGAAGAACAACACAAAGTGCTATAAGTGCGAATTCAACTGATATGGCATACAGATGTGCTACCATAAACAATGATAACATAACAATAGTAAAACCAACCGGTAAAAATGCACATATAACCGATATAAGTATTGCAATAACCGGATTATTCAGCTTCTCCATATATCCTATGCTTGCATTCAGCATAATGAATGAAACAAGCGCCACAATAAACTTTAACGCAGGAACAAGATATGTATCATACTTATTATAAAATCTTCTAAACTTTTCTTTAAATTCTAATAATACTGCCATCACTTCCTCCACAATTATCTTTTTTTCTTCTGGCCATTATAAAATCTTTCAAGCTTATTAAGCCTTGAAAAATACTTTTTAAGCCCTTTTCTTGAATTCTCATACTGAAAGCTGTATACAAATCCTGCTGTTATAGCAAATATAACAAGCATAATTATATAGTATATTGCCACCTTTTTTCCAAAAGCAAGATAATCCATTGAATTAATATTCTCAACTAATCCTTCTGCGTTGCATAATACATACATAATAGCAACTATCGCAAAGGCAAGTGTTGTAGTGATCAATGTCTTTAATATCCCAAATGCGACATAATCACCCTTGAAGTATCTGGCTGTCCTTAACATCCTTCTGCCTTCATTTTTCTCATATATAGCCATCTTGGTCATCATTTTAACCTTATTTTCATTAAGCAAAACATTCACCTCATTATAATCTACATAAGTTTTACATAAATATACCATATTTTATCTTAATTGTATATTACTATTTGCGAATGTCCACCTCTTGAAGCTGTGACTATTCTTACTTTTCTGTCTTCTACAGTAAATGTACGGTCCGTTGTTGCAGATACATAATTATTCCATACCTGATTGCAGCTTTCCGGAAGCAGCTGTGCTAACACACCTTTTATTCTTGCATCGAATCCTTCATTTCTCTGCTTGATATATATGATTGAAACATCTGGCTGTGTTATTATCTCCCCATAATATGTACCACCATCTGTGTATACATATACATTGGAATATTCCTGTGTAAAGCCTTCTTTGTTTAACACCTCACCTATATCACTGCTTGTTTTTCCGTCACTTCCTGTGCTGTTGTTATTTTCCTGACTATTACCGCTGTTTGAAGAACCTGATTGATTATTTCCTGGATTGTATGAACTGTTTCCATTGTTTCCTGTATTGTTATTGCTGCCTGTACCTGATAAATTGTTTCCTGTACTGTTACTGTTTTCATGACTACTTCCTGTACCGGCTGAATATCCGCTGTTGTTTCCTGTACTGTTGTATGAATAGCTGCCATTATCATTGTAACTACTTCCTGTACCAGAACCAGAGCCTGCACTGCTTCCTGCCGGTACAGAAGATGATGGCTTAAGAATACTTCCATTACCTGTATATACAGTATAACCATTCTTAGAGCCTGCTGCTGCACTCTCTATTCCTTCTATAGCTATGGCATCTGATACATCACCAACTGTAGCAGTAAGTGCTGCTGTACCTGTTCCTTTGACAGTTACAAGTCCATCCTGATTAACAGTCATCACATCGTCGTTACTGCTTGTCCATATAAGCGCCTTATCTGTATCTGCTGGTTCTACTATAGCTGCTGCCATAAATGTAGTTCCAACTGGTATAGCTGTATCATCCATAAGTATCTCTACTGTTGTTATCTCTTTAACTGCATTATTATCAGCTTCTGCATCCTGTGGTCTTAGATTTTTCTGTGTAAGAGTCATTCCAACTGTATTTTCTTTACTTTTATTATGTTCTGATATAACACCTGCAGTTATAGCTGCTGCTATGAGAACTAAAACAGCTATACCTGCTATTATGAAAACCAGCGGTTTAACCTTGTAATTCTTTTTATCCTTCATACTTTAACATATCCCTTATTATTATATTTTAAAACTATTCTCATCTGTAAATGCATATCGTGGGATTATCATCCCACGATAGTAAGTATAGCATATTTTATTATAATTTGAATTAAAATTTTAAAATAAAGGGATAAACCTTGAACATTACTGTGCTATTCCCGATATTCTTGATATAACACAATTAATCAGATATATTAGTATATATATTGTAACTATAGTAGCACCAACCGGTGTTGATGCAAATATTGATATTACAATACCAAGTACAGCACCAAGTACTGACAATACAGCAGCATATATTATTACAAGCTTAAAGCTTTTCATGATACGCATGGCCGATAATGCAGGAAATACAAGTAATGCTGTTATAAGAAGAGAGCCTACAAGATTCATCGCAAGAACAATAATAACTGCTGTTATAACTGCAATCACCATATTATAAAAGCCTGTATTTTTCCCCATAGAACGGGTGAAATCCTCATCAAATGTAACAGAAAATATTCTGTTATAAAATATAACAAAAAATGCTACTACTATTATAGAAGCTGCTATACACATAACAACCTCTGAACCCGTAAGCGTAAGTATGGAGGTTGAACCAAAAAGAGTAGAACATACATCTCCTGATACATTAGATGAAACTGAAAAAACATTTAATATAAGATATCCAACAGCCATAGCTCCAACTGATAGCATCGCTATAGCAGAATCCCCTTTAATCTGGGTATTGTTTCCTGTTTTCAGCAGAAGAACAGCACATATGATAGTCACTGGCATAATAAACAGATTAACATCTGCTATCTTAAGAACTGTCGCTATCGCAAGTGCACCAAACGCCACATGTGAAAGGCCATCACCTATGAATGAGAATCTCTTAAGCACAAGTGTAACGCCAAGAAGTGATGAACATAAAGCGATAAGCACGCCAACAATAAGTGCATATCTGACAAATGGATATGACATATAAAACTGAAATTCCTGAATAAAATCTGACATTACTTATCATCTCCTTTAATCTTTCCTAAAACATCCGCCTTATCGCTGTTTAAGAACTCTTTCTTCGTCCCATAGAAACTGTCCTCACTATCTACATATAGAATATGCGTAGCATATGACACCGCATGAAGGTCATGCGAAACCATAATTACAGTTATTCCTTTATTATTAAGCTGCTTTAAAAGCTCATAAAAATCTGCTGTCACCTTAGGATCAAGTCCTGTAACTGGTTCATCTAAAAGTATAACCTTGGATGTGGCACACAGTGCCCTTGCAAGAAGTACTCTTTGCTGCTGTCCACCAGAAAGGTTACGGTAACACTTTTTCTTAAGTTCCCATATATCAAGTTCTTCCATCTTCTGCCTTGCAAGTTCTTTTTCCTTCTTTCTATAAAAAGGCCTGAATCCGCCTGAAGCAAGAGTACCTGAAAGTACAACCTCCCAGACTGTTGCTGGAAAATCTTTCTGCACAACAGTCTGCTGTGGAAGATATCCAATCTCATAAGCCTTAAGTCCATCTGAATATATAATATCACCAGATACTTTTTCTATAAGACCAAGCATTGTTTTTATAAGTGTACTCTTACCGGCACCATTTTCTCCTAATACACACAGGTAATCGCCTTTTCCCACTTTAAAATTCAGATTTTCCACTACTGCCTTTCCATCATATCCTAAAGCAAGATTGTTACATTCGATATATGACATACAGGTGTCACCCCTTTCTTTTTTCTTATAATAGGCAACATAATTACATTTTGATTATGATAATGCTTGTTTTAATACCGTAAGATTCTTTAGCATCACATTAATATAATTATAATCCTCTGATTCTGATATCTTAACTGACTGCATTGAATCCATCTGCAATATTTCCTGATTCTTATCCTTTGTGTTATCTTTTATAGTCATAGCAAGCTTTTCATCTGAACCATCTATAGTAAGAATCGCTTTAGTTCCTGTCTCATCAACCTTGCCAGCAAGAAATGTTACAGTTTTAAAGCTCGCCTCTGTCTCTGCACTACATCCTGCAAATGCTGCATAATAATCAAGATTATAATCATCCACAAGATATCTGAAAGGAAATCTGTCGCCAAATACTACTGTCTTAAGTCTTGCAGCACTTATAACTGACTCATATTCTTTATCAAGATCTGAAAGCTGTTTTATATATGCATCTGCGTTGCTCTGGTATACTTCTGCATTATCTGTATCCAGCTCCTTTATAACATCCGTAAGCTTCTGTACAAGAATCTCTGCATTCTTTACCGACAGCCATATATGCTCATCATATTCTATTTCGTCTGTTTCTCCATGCTCTCCATGACTATCCTCAGAAGCTGTGTGGCTATGTCCATGTTCATCATCCTGCATTCCTTCAACAACCTCTTCCTCTTTGGCTCTGTCACCAAGAAGCTCCATCATATTTACTTTTTTCATGTTCTTGTTAACTGTTTCCCTTACAGCATCAAACACCCATGCATCAGATGAACCACCAACATAAACAAACATATCTGCTGAGGATATCTTTGCCATATCCTTTGCTGATGGCTGATAGCTGTGAAGATCTGCTCCACCATCCACAAGCAATGTCAGGTTGAATTCTTCTGATTCTTCCCCAATAATATTCTGTATCCAGTTATACTGAGGATAAGTTGTACATACTATATTAATCTTTCCATTATTCTGTACATTTCCCTGGCAGCCAGTAAATGTAAACAATGAAGCTGCCAGTATTACACATAACATCAATGATTGCAGCTTTATTAACGATAACCTTTTCTTTAAAAATCCCATATAAAATCCTTTCATTCTAATTTTTTATAGCTTTATTTACAACTCTTTATTCTGTTTTTTACAATCAGCACATAAGCCACACAGCGTTGAACCATTACATTCAAGTGTGAATCCATACTGCTTCATAAGAAGTTCTCTTATATCATTCATAAAATCGCAGTCAAGATGCATAACCCTGCCACATTTTCTGCACTGCATATGAAGATGTTCATCACAGTTATGATGTTCGTCTGATATTCTATAATAATAATTCCCACTATTAGCCGTCTTGAATCTTACAAGAATATTATGTTCTATCATCCGGTCTAAAGTTCTGTATACAGTTGACTGATTAACATCTATATTGTTGTTCTCAAGATAATGATATACATCTGCCGCACTAAAGCTTTTCTGATTCTGCAGCTTAAGATACTGCTGTATTTCGTGTGTTATCTTTGTGTTATAGTTTCTCTGCATTATGCGTATCCTTTCATAAGCTTCACTAAACTTTCACTAAACTTTTTCTGTTATGTATGCAAAATATTATTGCAAATATGCAAATCATTTGCATTTTGCATATTATCATTATTGAAAGAGCGTGTCAACTTATTTTTTTTTGTACCTTAAAAAAAATATATATCAGCGTAACATATCTTTATAATGTCTGCCTTAAAATCAATTTCTAACTAAATTATATTTGTTGTCAACTATATTATCATAGTCCTGATAGTGTTCTCATGACAAGGTCCACATCTTTATTCTCCAATTCCTGGATGATATGAAGATAAGTTTTCTGCGTTGTTGTCATGCTTGCATGACCTAATCGCCTAGCCACACTTGCTATGGATACTCCTGCAAACAAGAGCAATGATGCATGCGTGTGTCTTAAACCATGTATCGAAATCACCGATATATTACATTGTCTGCAATGTCTTGTTAATACATCATTAACCGTCGAATTATATATTTTATTTTCTCCTACAAATATAGGTTTGTCCTCAGGCATACCTTTAATCAATTCAGAGAATTTAACAACTATCTGCCAATCTATCTGTATCTTTCTTACAGATGACTTGTTCTTTGTTGGAAGGAAACCACCTTCACCCTTATAATCCCATGTCTTACTTATTGATAATGTCTGCCTTGCAAAGTCAAAATCAGAAGGTGTTATTGCCAACGCCTCGGAAAATCTCATTCCTGTCTTTGCTACAAGAAGAATAAACCAATCCCAGTTAACAGTTTCCTTTATATCCAGATGTGCAATAAGCGTGTGCAATTCAAACTGATTAAGATACTTTATCTTCTTTACTCTTGGCGTCTTCCCCTTAATAATAGCCTTCCTTGTAGGATCTCTGTCTATCATCCCCTCATCTACAGCATCAAGTATGGCTCCCTTTAGCTGATGATGAAAATCAAGTGTTGTCTGTCTTTCATGCTCCTTTGCATAATCATTAAGCAACTGTTGATAAGCCGTCCTGGTTAATTGTGACACCTTTAACTCAGGTGCAAGCTTTTCAACCCATTTCTGTGTCATAATATATTTAGCCATAGTAGCTTCTCTTATAGCATCCTTCTTATATACATCAACCCATTGTCTATAATACTCACAAAAAAGCTGATCCATGCCTGCATCTGCCATATCTGTAACCATAGAATACCTCCATTTCTTATTACGCAGAAGGATATACCACCTGCTATAATATGTGTTTTATTAATAGCTGCACTTTAAGAATAAGATACTTACGCTGATATACTTTTATTGCCATAATAACTAACACTAATAATCAAACATATATAAAGTCTGAGATTATTTATTGAGCATATATAAAAAGATGATATCTATATCATAACCCCTGATAAATACAAAACATCAGGTTTCATAATACCGATATCATCTTTATTATTTAACGACCAGTAAGAGGTTTTATTTCTTCCTCTAATATTTTTCGTAATTCTTCTATTAAACGTTTGTAATATATAAATTTAGGTACTTTACTTTCATTTACAGAAATATACTGGTTATAATTACCAGTTGCTTTAATAGCACTTTCATTAGGAATCTGCCCATTTCTATAATGCGTAGCCGCATACATAACATCCTCTTTAGATGCATGCCATACAGCACAGAAATCATTAACAACCTTGTTCACACATGTTGTTTTCATGTTCTCAACTATATTTAGAATTGACTGTCCCTTGTACTTACTATCATCATTCTCTATATCATCTATAATGTTAAACATAATATCTGCAACCTTAGGATTATCCTTATGAAGTTCCTCCACATACTGTTTAGCTTCGTCTATTTTTCTCTGCCTTTCCTGTGAATCAACATCCTCATCAGGTGTTACAATATTCTGGATAAGATGAATAATATATTCATAATCTATCTTTGTGCTGCTATATGCCATAAGCTCATATTCCTGGTTGATATCTGGCAAATCCGGTCCATCCTTGCCATCATCTGGTCTGTTTGCCTTAATCTCCTCTAAAGCATTAATATAATGTCCCGCATAGTCATCATATTCCTCCTGTGTTATACCATATTCCTCCAGCAGATTGTCATCATACTTAGAAAAAGACTTAAGCTGTGCAAACAATCGGTCAAAGTTCTGGAACACCTTAACAAATGCTTCCTTCTCTTTTAATGACATAGCAGACTCATCCGATGGTACTGGTACCAGTCCCTTAAGTGCTGCAAGTGCCCTTCTGAAAGCTGGTTCAACCTCTTCCCACTCTGCAAGAATTGTTTCGTTTGTTCCACCTGCTGAATAAAGCTTCACCGCCTTATCAACGCTGTCTTTAAATAAATGTGGTGCCTGAAATGTCACTATCTGTCCATATGCCTTATTCTTGTCAAATATGCGGTTAGTTCTTGAAAATGTCTGAATGAGATCATGTGGTCCCATAGGTTGTCTGTCTATAAATATAGTTGAAAGACAAGGCGCATCAAAGCCCGTAAGCAGACGATCAACGACTATAACAAGGTCAAGCTGTTCACTACGCCTTTTATACAAAGGGTTCTTTCTTGCAAGTCTGTTATTAAGGTTCTCATTATATAACTGAATCTGTGACAAATCATACTGTTTTCCAAACATCTTATAGTAATCGTCTAACGAGTTCTGCATTTTCTTCTGATTAACCTGTGAGCTTTCCTCATTCTCCGATACAGAATATGTTATAGCAAACTTAGGAAAATCTGGTAAAACCTGCTTTATCTTTTCATCTATCTTAAGTGATGCTTCGCCATTCTTTACACGTGTAAGCAGATCATAATATTTCTGTGCCTGTTGTATAGAACTTGTTGTCAGAATACCCTCATACGTTTCACCCTTACCATTCTGAAATCCAAGCTTATGATAAGATTTATTCAGAATAATATCCAGAACCTTCAACATATGTTTCTCATTATCATACAAGCTGCTATCAGTTTCATCCAGCATATTCTTAGGTCCATCATGTTCTACCTGAAAGCCCAGAACTGCTCCGTCGTGTATAGCATTCTGTATAGTATACTTATGAAGGCATGCACCATATAATTCTTCTGTTGTACGTGGCAGATCTCCCATCTGTGGATAAGGATTCTCTGCAAATCTAGGTGTTCCCGTAAATCCAAACCATAGCGAATTACCGAAAAACCTCTCCAGCTCTCTTTTAGTTCCTGGTGTAACTGCTCTATGACATTCATCCACAACAAATGCTATCTTAAGTTTTCTTATTTTATTGTATTCCGCTGTATCCTCTTCTAATCTTCTTGTTATAAGTCTTTGCAGCTTCTGAATTGTTGTAACAATAACCTGTCTGTCTTCTGACTTTAACTTTTTCTTTAAATCCCCCACGTTAGAGGTTTCATCAACATCTACAAGGTCATTGTTAGCATATGCCTGAAACGCCATAGTTGTCTGTGTATCAAGATCTTTTCTATCTATAAGAAATATCGCCTTATCAAGAGCTGGAATATCCATCAGCAGATTTCTTGTTGCTTTATAAGATGTAAGTGTTTTACCAGAACCTGTTGTATGCCACACAAAGCCTGACATACTATGCTTTGATGCAGCTCTTATAGCTTCAATCGCATGTATCTGATAAGGTCTTAATAATATAAGTTTCTTCGCTTTCTCATCCAATACCGTATATCTGGCTATCATTTCGTGAGCCTCTGGTATACGCAATACACATTTTGCAAAATCTATGTAATTCGTTACAGGATTGTTATCTTTATCAAGCCATCCACTTATAAACTTAGAATTAAGCTCTGTGTCACTCGCTGCCGAAAAATACTTAGTATCTACACCGTTACTGACAACAAACATCTGTACGGCTGAAAATATACCAGTAAACTTTCCCTCTCCAACATATTTCTTAATCTGATTAAATGCTTCCATATAGGAATGCTGCTTATTCTTTAATTCTATATGAATCATAGGAAGTCCATTAATAAGTAGTGTAACATCAAACCTTCTATTTCTTGATGAATCTTCGCCTGATACATCATCATCTGATGCTAACGCACTATATTGGTTTATAACCTCGTATACACTACTTCCACCAGCTATATGCTCGTGATTCATAACTACAAGATGAATTCTTTTAGTATCTCTTTGCACATGTACCTGAACCTTGCCATTCTCCCCTACAAGCCATTCTCCTGCCTTGTAAAATGATGAAAACTGAAGCTGATTCTTAACCTGTTCAAACTCTGCATCAGACAAACTTTCTCCATCTAGTCTGTCCTTATTATTCTGCTCAAGAATATATCTGAAATTATTCCACAAATCTTCTTCTGTTTTTATGTCCGGTCTATATGTCCATTGAGATTCGCCATATACAAGCTGTTCTATAAGCTTGCTTTCTATTGCTGACTCTAATTCTGCCATATGTAATATCCCCCTTTAGCCTCTGTCTGTTATGCTATAATCTCTTCTCATAATTATAATATAACTTGTTGAAAAAACAAAGGATGTTGGGGAAAATAATATTATTATATCCTACACTAATCTATCGATAACACTAGATTATGATAGCATTAATAAACATATATTCAATTATTGATAGGATACAATTGATTGGGAACAGCGTAAGTTGGGGGAAGTGTTTCAAGAATACTCTGAAAAGAACCATCCAGAGCTGCCAGCACTGACAATTATTCAGGGGGGTGGAACAGTTCTTAGAGATGAATCAGACCGTAATTTACAGTATGATAAATCAAGTTTATCAGGATATAAAATGGTATGTGAAGATGACTTTATTGTGCATCTTAGATCCTTTGAAGGTGGACTTGAAAAATCGAACCATAATGGCTTAATAAGCCCTGCATATCATACATTTCATGGAGATAATGTGGATTCAAGATTCTATTATCCATACTTCCGTTCGTATGAGTTTATTAAGCATAAATTAGTTCCTCATGTTTACGGAATTAGAGACGGAAGAAGTATTGATATTGATGGTATGAAAACCATTGAAATTCCTTGGACTTCATACGGGGAACAAAAGAAAATAGGAGACTATATTGAGTCACTCGACCACCTCATCACTCTTCATCAGCAGAAGTAAATTATTAAATCTGTCAAAACTACTTTCGCTGATGAAGAGTGATGAGGTGGTCGAGGTTAGAAAAATATGCTCCGATTTCCTCTTGTTCCTTAACTTGCGGTATTTTAATTTCAGCAGTTTTTACTACATCTGAATTTATAGATTCGAATGTTGAACCTGCGGCAAGTTTCTTCCAATATCCATCTGAATCCATTTTCACAAGTGTTTGAAAAATAAATTCATTGCCTTTTATACCTGCAACGCCACGTCCTAAAACCACATTATAAGCTGTTTTTCCCATTGCTCCTGCTGGGGCACGTACGCTCATAATTAAATCGCCTGCTTCAGCTGTTTTTGTTTTTTGTGTTGTCCAAATTCGAGGGCAAACCCACCCATCTTTTAAATCTGCATTACCTTGAACAAGTATATAATCGGACGGAGTATCACTATAGGTTGAGCCGTCAGGAGATTGTCCCATAGTTATTTCACATACTCCCCCCAACTTACGCTGTTCCCAAACAATAGTTTATTTTGCGCAATCATTTACCGTTTCATTGGTATAGTATGAAATATTTTCATAATATCACTACTATTAATCAATTTATCTCAGTTCCTCTCGTACCATCATTAACGTATATCCCAGCAGATTCTGTCCTCTCCATTTCGCTAAATCCAACCTTTGCGGATCATTCATTGAAAGACCAATCCCCCATACTCTGTCTTTCACCGCACACTCTGCAAATATGTCATTATGTGTTTGTAGCAACTTATTATAGAGAATATTATTTTGTGAAAATTTCGCTAACAACCCCTGATATACAACTATCTGACGAATTCCGCACCAAATACTGTCATTATATCCTTTTACCTGACGACCATATTCCTTAATTAATGCGACATCATTAGTTGATAAAATCTGCTGTGCCTTTTCTACATCTTGAAAACATATAGCCTTTTTGTACATCATAAACTGTTCCATAGATGAATATTTGACTTCATTAACTGTAAAATCGGAAAGATACCAATTACTTAAAAAGCCATTTTCTTCTTCTGGATTATGAAAACAAATAATATTCAATCTACTACACCTACCTTTTTTACTGCAAGCTCAAGTTCCAAATCATGAAGCCCATAATATGCCTTTTTCAAAAAATGAAGTGGAACTTTTTCCAAAACTTTACGGCTTGGGATATTATAATACCATTGATAGTATGCATAAAACTCACCTATCCAGTCTGGCATAAATCCCTGAAGGGCTTTACCTGGCTTTAACTTATATTGTTCTGTGCTTATAAAGTAGTTCAATAACTCCTTTGCATTCATCGTATTAACATATGCTTGAGATTCGTCAATACATTGCCTTGTTCTGCTTGACATATAACTATTTATAAAATCTTCTGTGTCTTTATCTGGATATTCTTGTGCTACAAAATCAAATAATGCCCCTTGGTTTTCAACAACATCATCTAAATATGCATCTGAATATGCTCTCATCAATATCACCTCTCAAAAAGCGTGCTAAATACATTTGTTACCGTATTTGCATCTGAATCTACAAGTTTTCTCATATTATTTCTTGCTTCAACATCTCTGTAATTATATTTAGCATTAAATTCCCCGTAATTAACAGAAATTAACTCTTCATCTATCTCTTTTAACCGCTTATAAGCTAATTCAGACTTAATGCAATACTGAATTCCCAATCCACCTAATGAAAGCAACTGTTCAAGAATTTCCACATCAATATTATCCCTTACAAATTCCTTTGCAATATAGAAATAAGAAGCATCCGCTCTCCATCCTTTTATTACATCATATTCATGTGTATCTATTCCATATTTATCAATAAATTTAGCTGCCAATATCCTATATCGCTTTGAATTTGCCGCATCCCGATGTTTCATAAGTTCAGCAAGCCACGATAAAATAGATTTTTCTTCAAAATCAAGTATTTTCAAACCATCATAATCAAATTCATATTTATGCACCCAGCCATTCAATTCATTTGGTTTACTAACTGCCCATTCTTTCGCTAAATCTATATTTTCTGTCAGATAAAATCCACGACCATAATCATGTTTATCATCTCCACCACCATAAAAAGGTCTAACAACTCTATCTGAGGTACCATGATATAAATAAATATTTTTCATTCCGTTCACACTCTCTATACAAACATGTTTTGAAGCATAAACTTCTTCAACTCTTTTAATTCATTACACTTATTCTGATGAAGAGTGATGAGAGTATCAAGGCTTGCAAAATATTCTCCGATTCTTTGTTGTTCCTCAGTAGAACAAGGTAATGAAATGGTTAAATTTTGCTGTGCCGATATTCCAATATAAGGTCTTGTTGATTGTGCAGCTTTTGTCTGCATCTCATTTTGAAATGACTCTGAATGAAATACAGCATATAAATATTTCTGAGACAGTCGTTTATTATCAAGAATTCTATAATATGTCACCTGAGGAGTTAACATGGCGTATTCTTCTTGCAAGCCCTCTAAAATAGCCACTTCTCCAATAGTTGCTTTATGAGTGAGAAGCACATCCCCCTCTTGTGCAAAGCCCTTATCAAGTTGTTCGGCTCGTTCTTTAGTGATATATTTACAATTTTCTAAATCAACTCTTCCATTACGAATATCTGATGCCATTAAAAATGGAATACCTTCCTCTACATATTCATCTGATGTCGGATGCTTTTCTCCATGATTGCCATCTTTAGGTGCCTCAATGACATCATTATCAACTAACCACCCCAACTTACGCTGTTCCCAATCATCAGTAAATCCATCAAATCTAATTTCTGGCTTGTCCGAACCATTTTGAGGAAACATTTTTTGCAACATGTATTTTTTTAGTATAGTTAATTGTTCACACTTTTTCTGATGAAGAGTGATGAGGTTGTCTAGGTTTGAAAAGTATTCTCCAATTCTAACCTGTTCTGCTTTATTTGGCATGGCGATAGGGAAATCTACAAGTATATTTTGATTAAGGTGTTTGATAGTTCCACCAGTTGCTTTTTTTGAAACATAATCCATCAAGAATGGAGCTTTTAGAAACTGGAATAAGTACTTGCTATCTGTTTCATTTTCGTCCTTAACTTCAACATTAAACACGCCTGCGTTAAGTGTAGCAGGCAAGCTTAAACCCTCTACATAAGCCACTTTTCCAAGGGTACCGTCCTTTGTAATTAAAATGTTGCCATTCTTAATTTGTATATTCTTATCTTGGTCATATCTTTCTTTTTCAACATAATGACATGTCGAATAATTCACCTTACCATCTTCGAAGTCTGTGCCAGTAATTAACATATAATCCCCAGCATCTAAAAACTCAGAAGTACGAAGATTTTGCCATCCAATTCTTGCATGCATTGTTGCCAACTCTGATAGCTTACGCTGTTCCCAATCTCCATCAAACCCCTTAAATCTAATCTTAGGACTTTTCATCATTTTCACCCCTCAATCATACTAATAATATTGTTTAAAGATGCCTTTATGTTTTCATCCTCAGATGTTAGATTTTTAAGGAGTGACAAGAACTCGCCCTGTACTTTTTCTATCTCATCATCTGTTTTTTTCATGTCTGCAAGAAGCGTATTTATATCAATCTGTTCCTCCTGTTCGAAATTATCCACATATCTTGGAATATTCAGATTGAAATCATTCTTCTCGATATCTTCAAAGCTTGCCAGATAAGCTTCCTTATCTACCGTTTCCCTTTTCTTGTATAAATCAAGAATCTCATCTATGTGCTTATCTGTCATAGTATTCTGCTTCTTGCCCTTATCAAACTTCTTAGATGCATCTATGAATAATACATCTCTTCCATCTCTATGCTTCTTTAACACTATAATACACGTAGGTATAGATGTGTTATAGAATAGATTAGCTGGTAATCCTATCACCGCATATATATTGCCTGAACGCAGAAGCTTTTCTCTTATCTTCCCCTCTGCTGCTCCTCTGAATAGTACACCATGAGGAAGTACGATTGCCATCGTTCCGTTGCTTTTCAGATGATATAATCCGTGAAGCAAAAATGCATAATCCGCTTTAGACTTAGGTGCAAGCACTCCATAATCACTAAATCTCTCGTCCTGTAAGAATCCCGGTGCAGCACTCCACTTTGCTGAATAAGGAGGATTCATAAGTACCATATTAAAGTCAGTCTCCTCACCTGTAGGCCAATCGCCATCTAATGTATCGCCATTACGCAGTTTCTGATTATCAGGTGTTACTCCGTGTAGAAACATATTCATCCTTGCAAGATTATAAGTTGATGTCATAAGCTCCTGACCATAATATCTTATATATGCAGGCTCATTTGAATATTTCTTGGCATTAAGAAGCAAAGAACCAGAACCCATACAAGGATCATATACAGAAAGTCCTTTCTTTGTTTCCTGTCCGTCAATAGCTATTCTTGTAATTATCTTTGATACAGCCTGAGGAGTATAGAATTCTCCGGCTTTCTTACCTGTTTCTGATGCAAACTGACCTATTAGATATTCATATGCATTTCCAAGTACATCTGCATCAGAATTTAACAGATCAGCTTTATCTATTTCCTTTATAAGGCTGGATATTGTATCGCTCTGCTTCTGATCACCAGTTCCAAGTCTGTTAGAATACAGGTCAATATCTGTAAAAAGATCCTGAAACAATGAATCACTCTGCTCTATATTATTGAAAGCCTTCTGTAACTGTTCACGGTTAAACATATTATTTCTTGCTGCATCTGCAAAGCTTGTATATGTCAATTCTGGCTCAATTACATAGTGACATTCCAACTTTATCTGTTCCTTTAATTCTTCTGCACTTTCATCCTGTAATATTTCCTTGTATGCATCCAATGCTGTTTTTAAAGTGTCTGGTTTCTCATCATATATCAGGTCATATACTTTAATCAAAAATGAATCTGACAAATATTTGTAAAACACGATTCCAAGCAAATAATCCTTATATTCATTAGCATCCATTTTTGAACGAAGTATATCTGCCCCACTCCATAATACACTTATTAAGTCTTTACCATTTTCCTGCTCTGCCATCATATTCTCCTCTACTGAATTATTTCCGTAATAAGACTTACGCTTTATTACAGCTTACATGTATTTTTATGATTATAACATAACTTAATAATAAGTGTCATCCTCACTCATACATATTCCTACGCATTCCTGCGCATTTTCTAGGATTTTGGGGATTTTTAGAAATAAATTTCTGGAAATAAATCAAGACACATTAAGAATAAAGTCTTCACTTTAGCATAAAAAAATGGGCACCGCACTAATTATTAGTGAGATGCCCCTAGCTGCTATTTGATATTTTTACTATTTGATATTTTTGCTATCTGATATCCATACCACTTGTATATTGTTTAATAAACTGTTCCCTTGCGCATGGCCTGCCGTAATAATAGCCCTGCAGATAATCAACCCGCATTTCATTCATTTTCTGGCGCCATTCTTTTTTTTCAATACCTTCTGCACATATCCTGACGTTAATGCTATGTACCATCGGAATTATATTTTTATACAATTCATAATCCCTTTCATTATCCATTGCCTTTGCGGTAAAATCCTTGTCCATTTTTACATAGCTTGGATTCATATCACGAATGCAATGAAAATTAGAATATCCTGTACCAAAATCATCGATCACAAAGCTGATATGGTTCTCATCCAATGCCTTCCTGAACTTACAAAACATCGGTGTCATATCCATAAATCCACTTTCGGTCATTTCAATATATATTGAATCCGGTTTTAAAGCATACCTTTTAATCACATCCAATATATCACGCTCAACGTTTCCGTGCATGATCTGGACATATGAAACATTTATATTCATCCTGAAATCAGGAATATATTGCTGTATTTCACAACACAGCTTTGCTGCTTCATCTAATATATATCTTCCTGCCGGGATAATTAATCCGGTTTCCTCCAGTAATGGGATGAATTCCATAGGTGAAATAACCTCTGTATCTTCTCCGGATATCATAGAGAAGCGCATAAGCGCCTCTGCACCAATAACCTGCTCTAAACCACAATCCACGATTGGCTGGTAATGCACATCAAAGCCCTTAAATCCGTTCATGACAGAATTACGGAGTGCTGCTACTATTCTTCCTTTCCGTAAAAAAAGTTCATAGTCATTCTCATCAAAGATATAGAATCCATTTTTTCCCATTTTTTTGGCTTTTTTAAG
>OGUJ01000511.1_pt1 | contig 29096 bp, 26 predicted proteins | sample 1573661 | NCBI WGS metagenome assembly OGUJ01 (sample SAMEA2581933, study PRJEB24529) | metagenome | biome: Human gut stool | place: China | collected 2011
AGCGTCCGGCGCGGCGCCTCAAAGCGCTTTGGAGCGTGCGGTCAGCCGTCTGGCAGTACCAGCGTCCGCGGCGTCGCTTGTGCTTCCTGAGCCGCCCCAGACCGCCCAGGCGCCCGCGATCACGCCTCTTCCCATGGAGGAGAGCGATGACGACTGGTTGTCCTGAGGATGGCCGCCCGCGGGCGGCTGATGGAGCTGCCGCCAGCTATAGATCTCTGTTAAGGCGCTCGTCGATTTCGTAATTGATGTTCTGAAGGTATTTGAAGTTAAGAACGAAATAGAGCAGTGAGATAGTGTTTAGAAAGACGAAGGACAGCGTGAAGGAAAAGCTGAAGCCGACGGAAAGAATGCGAACGAAAATCGGCGCATCGAAGAACATAGCGAAAATAAAAAACACGGAGTCCATAAAAAACAAAAACATGGACGTATCCCGTACTCTAAGCAGCATCCGTTTTGTCGACACGTAATAGTCGCGATTCTTTAACCGTCCAAGATCAACCCCATAGACCATGCTCATGCCTATGGAGAAAACGATGCTCGTAACGGTGTAGATCGCCCCCAGCAGAGAATCACTGAAATGTACTACGGGGGCCGCCGCAGGGAGGACAATCGATATCGCTAAAAAGCTAATGATTCTGGGCCAGTTAATAGTCATTTTCTTTGTCTAGGGAAGCTTTGAACTTATCCATCGCCAGATAGAGGCTGGGCTCCTCCAATAAACCATTCTCAATAACCCCGATTTTAACGGAAGTGGAGGCCTGAAGATCGGAGCCCTTCACTATTCTCTTCTTATCCCGGGTCCTGACAGTAATGTTCTCTAAATCAGCTATTGGCTTAAGCATCGCGCCGTAAACTCGCTGACGGTCTGAGGACTCTTCAATCTTTTTCTTTTTGAACTGTAAGACCAACTTAGCAGACACAAGTTGATTGACGTCAATTTTTTCGAAAGAGCTGGCGTCAACAAAGAGCTTTTCAAGTTGGGATATCAGGAATGATTTTTGGACGGTTTCGGATGATGGCTCTGTATCCTTTCCCTCAGGTAAGCCATGGAAATAGCTATCTTCAAATACGATGCTATCGATGTTTGATAGCTGTACTGGGATGTCTTTCTTGATTAGCGGCGATATTTCGTATTCAGAGCTGGACACGAACCAATTCAAATAGGCTTGGGTTGAGGAAATCGTGTGGGGGCGCGGGAGATTGGTAATAAGCAGATTGTCGTAGATAGCGAGATAGTAGCTGAAATCCAGGATGGATTGAGTTCCGTCCAATTCGTTTTTTGAGAGCTGGGATAGCTGGAAAGTTTTTTGCTTAAGAAGGTCTTCCGCGATGGATCTTACCCCGTTGCCAATGTTGGCTCGGATCATCGTACAGTAAATTTTCTGCTTTTCAATTTTGAAGCTCGAGATTAAATCTTCTTTCTCGCTGTTCGTATTCAGATTGAGTCGGCGGTCATTTGCTGAATTGGAGTTGTTAAGCGCCTGCGCGAGGCGAGAAACGAGATCGACATTTTTACTCGGATTAGCTGTATTGATTTTGAAGGCTCTCAAAAATACGTCTTTTTGCGTCATTTCTACATTTCCTCGAAAAGTATACGTACTTCATTGTAATCGGTACTGCTTCTGACGCAGATGATCACATAGCCTTTCGATGATAGCCACACGCGCTCTTTCATCCCCGTCCCTTATCCTTGTTGTCTCCGCCGTCAAAAAGCCTCTTTAGGGTTTTCCTCTAAAGAGGCTTTTTGCTTGATATTTTGATGCTACAGGGATACCATACGATATAAATACGGCTATAAAACGATTAAACTACGAGTTATATATGGTAAATGCAGAAACTTTAATCCGGCGCATGTCGGCAATGGGGTACACATATAAGCGCATCGCCACAGCTGCGGGGCTGAGCGCGCTGACTATCTCTTTCCTCGCCACTGGCCGCACGAAGAAGGCATCGCCTGGTACGCAGGAGAAGCTGCTCAAGGCTTACACGGATCTGGCTGAGCAGGCGGCGCAGCGCGCCGCGGCGGTTGAAGAAGCGGATGAGAAATTCCGCCGGCTCTCGGGAGAGTGACATGGGCTCATTCATCCGGGAGCAGGGCACGGCGCTTGCCGCTTTGGGTTATCCGATCTGCGCGATCACGCCGGGGACAAAGCGGCCAATCGGCAACGGCTGGGAAAAACACCCGCTTTCGCCCGACGCCTGCCGGTCTTTTACGGAAGTGGGCGCCGGCGTCGGGATCCTCTGCGGCGTCGCAGGCGATGGGGGCACCGCGGTCTACGGCCTCGACTTTGATATCGAGGACGAGGAGATGGCGGACGAGCTCGCCCGATGGGCTGAGGACCAGCTGTACCCGCGGGGCGAGGTGCTGCGACGCGTTGGCAGGGCGCCGAAGTTTCTGATCCCGGTCCGGGCGGAGGCGGGGCTTCATAAGCAGGCGACCGCGTTTTTTCGGAAAGGCGACAGCAAGGCGAGGCTTGAGATCCTCGGGCGAGGGCAGCAGTTCGTAGCCTACGCCATCCATCCCGGGACGGGGAAGCCGTACAGCTGGGATAGCGCTCTTGGGTTTGGTCTGGAAGAGACGGCGCCGGGGGCGCTCCCGCTGGTCGATGGCGAGTTTCTCAAAGCGGTGAGGGATAAGTTCGTGGAATGCGCAGAGCGCCGCGGGTGGAAAGCGGAGACCTATAAAGAGGCGCTGTCGCTTCCGGAGGCGGATGCCGAGATCGACGCGCTGCTTTCGCCGACCCAGCGTCCGGTAGGGCTCACGATAGAGGAAGCGAAGCGCTATATCGCAGACACGGATCCTGCGGACTACGACGCCTGGCTCGAGGTTGGCATGGCACTTCACTTTGAGTTCGGCGGTTCAGTGGAGGCACTGACGCTGTGGGACGAGTGGAGCTCGCGGGCGGCGAATTACAAGGGCTTCTCCGATCTTCAGTATCGCTGGGAGCGGTTCGGATCTGGCGCCGGGCGGCGTCGCGTGACGATGCGGACGATAATCGCCCGCTTCAACAGCCGGCACTGTGACGCGGCGCTTGAGCTGAACGGGAAGGGGATAGCGGCCCGTGCGGCGAATTATTACCGCCCGGGGCTGATTTATGACCGGGGGTCCGAGAATTGGTTCTGTTTTAACGGCGTTCACTGGTCTGTGGTGGATCAGGTCTTTGTGGAGTCCGCCATGTGGCCCGTGCTTCAGGATCTGCTCTACAAAGAGTTGCAGGCGACGGAGCCCGACAGTTCTGAGCGGAAGCGGTTCTACAGGTTCTACCAGACGTCACAGAATTATTTCACGCTGAGCTCAACCGTAAAACTCCTTCGCACCTGGGAGGGGATGAGCGTAGGCGATCTGCGGCGCGAGTCAAAGCCGCGGTACTTTGGCGTCGCGAACGGTGATATCGATCTTGAGACAGGAGCCCTGTTGTCGCCCGCGGTGTCCCGCCACACGATGGAAGCAAGTTCCGTTGCCTTCGACCCATCAGCCCGATGCCCGCTTTGGGAGCAGACCGTAAGCGAAGCGTTTAACGGCGACACCGAGATGGCGGCTTTCCTGCAGAGGATCGCGGGGTACGCGATGCTTGGGGAACCAGTCGAAGAGGTGATGTTCGTTTTCACGGGCAACGGCTGCAACGGGAAGTCCACGATCGTGAACGCAATCCGGGAGATCCTGGGGCAGAGCGCCTGTACAGTGGAAGCGGAGACCTTCACGACAACCGGAGGCGGCGCTGGGGGCGCGGGCGGCGCCCGGGCGGATCTGCTTGCGGTGTTTGGTAAGCGGTTCGTCGTGCTTCCGGAGACGGACGAGAACGCGAGGCTTAAAGAAGCGACCGTGAAGCGCATGGTGTCGCGCGACGAGGTGACGGCGCGGGGGCTCTACAAGAGCCGCCCGGAGAGCGTGAAGCCCTCGTGGGTGGTGGTCATGGTGACGAATTACATGCCGTTGATCACAGGGGACGACGAGGGTATCCATCGACGGATTGCCGTTGTTCCATTCAACCGCAATTTTGATAAGGATCCTGGGGTAAAGAAAGACACGCGCCGGGCGGAGAAGCTGCGGAAAGAGTACCCGGGGATTCTGAATTGGATGCTCGAAGGTGTGAAGGAATATCGCCGCGTAGGGCTCGCGTACCCGGCCGTCGTGAAGTCCAAGATGGCGGAAACGCGAAGCGCCATGGATGTTCTGGGGGAATTTATCAGCGAGCGCTGCGTCCTTGGCGCTGATCAGTCCTGCGACACCGCGAGCCTTTGGAACGCTTGGGTTCAGTTCGCGAGGGCTAACGGCTACGAGCACGCGATCAAAACGAAAACCGCACTGACTCAGCGGCTGATGAAAAGAGAAGTCTACGGGGCAACAGTGAAAAAGCAGATTAACAACTCATGGCGAAGCGTAAGAGCCTACGTAGGCATCTCGCTGGCGGAAGACGCTTTGTCCCAGAGCGATTCGGATGATGATTTTATTGGGTAAAAGGAGCAGAAAAAATGCTGAAGCACGTTGTAAATCTTAGTACGAAGACCTCGGTTTATCCGTTTGACGCTGGCATGAGGCAGCCGAACGCTGTAGATCTGCGGGTTGACCGTGTTTATCGCTTAAAGCCGGGGACACTTGGACTTGATGGCGACACGAAGAAGCCGCTTAAGCGGATAGAGATTCCGCCCGAGAAAATCTACGACGATTCAGAAAAGCTTTATTGGGATCTGGGACCCGGCTATTACGTTATCGAGTTTGCGCAGCGAGTGGTGATGGGGCCGCAGGAAGCGGGGATCGCGGTGCCGCGTTCAACGCTGATGCGTAACGGCGTACTCATCCACTCGTGCCTCTACGACTCGGGCTACCGCGGCTCAATGGTATCCGGTATGACGATTGCGGACGGTGTCTGGTTCTGTTTCCCGAAAGGCGAGCGCCTCGCGCAGTTCCTCGTGATGGACGCCGAAGCCATCGACCAGTACCGCGGAAGTTATCAGGAGGCATAAATGGACGCCAATTTAACGCTGGCGGGTGAGCTGGCGGCCTGTTTCGCGGATCCTCTGCGCTTTGTCCTTTTCGCTTTCCCGTGGGGCGAGCAGCCGGACACGAAGCTCGTAGAGCTCCAGGAGCCGTGGCGAAGCCGCTATCCCGGCTGCCGGTATGGGCCGGACAAGTGGGCGTGCCAGCTCCTTGATGATATCGGTGCTGAAGTCCGCAAGAACGCATTCGATGGGCGGCATGCAGTACCGCCGTTGAAATACGCAGTGTCCTCAGGACACGGCATAGGTTCGGATGAATGATGAGCCTACTGAATCCTTTTCCGCGGCGGTTCCGCGGGGTACGGGATATACCTGTGCTAACGGGGAAGCCTCTTTGAGGTAATCCCGTGGGAAGCCCAATTTTGGGAACCTGTATCGACTATTCCTCGGAAGGGAAGTAGAACCGAGATAACCACGGTTCGAAATGGGATTCGCGGCAAAAGCCGTTAAGAGATAGTCAGTACCACCGGCGACGGTGGAGTATTACGAAATCAGCTTTGACAGCGTGGCTTGTCTGTTGGGTTATGGCGACACGCCCGAATTGCAAAGGCATTGTTACGGCGACGACCGCGAATCAGCTTGAGACGAAAACGTGGGCTGAAATCCAGAAGTGGATGAAGAAGTCGATCGTGGCCGACCTGTTCGATATCCAGGCGACATCGATCCGGGCGAAGGAGTCGCCCGAAAGCTGGCGCGTGGACGCGATCACCTGTAAGGAGGAGAACGCTGAAGCCTTCGCCGGCCAGCATGCGGCCAGTTCGACGCCGTTCTACGTGTTCGACGAAGCCTCGGGCGTCCCGGACGCGATCTTTGAAGTGGCTGAAGGCGGTCTGACGGACGGTGAGCCGATGATGTTTCTCTTCGGCAACCCGACCCGTAACTCAGGCCGGTTCTTCAATTGTTTCCACCGTCAGAGCCGCTTCTGGAATCTTCGGAAGATCGACAGCCGGACGGTCGCTATTACGAATAAGCGGCAGATTGAGGAGTGGAAGAATGAGTACGGAGAGGATTCAAATTTCTTCCGCGTCCGTGTTCGGGGAGAGTTCCCGACGATCGCGGCGGATCAGTGGTGCGACAGCGCGCTTGTAGACGCCGCGATGGCTCGAGGCGAGCCGCCGACAAACAGCGCGACGTGCGCAGTTGTTGGAGTTGACGTGGCGCGCTTTGGGGATGACGACACGGTGATCTGTACCCGCATTGGGAAAGACGCCACCCGATTCGTCCGCTACAACGGGCTCGACACAATCCAGGTTGTCGGGCACGTGAAAGAAGAGGTGAGGCGGCTTAATCGTCTGGGGCTCCGTAAGGTTCATGTTTTCGTGGACGAAGGCGGCGTTGGCGGCGGGCCTGTAGATGTGCTCCGAAATGACGGCTTTCCGGTTCGAGGCGTTAATTTCTCTCAGCGCGTGGATGATCCGGATCGGTACCCGGCGAAGCGTGAGGAGATGTGGGGGCGGATGGTGGAGTGGCTGAAGGATGGCGGCTGCCTTCCGGCAGACGACGAGCTGAAAGAAGATCTGACGTCGCCAACTTATACCTTTGATATCCGCGGCCGTAAGAAGCTTGAAAGCAAGGCGGATATGAAGAAGCGCGGGCTGCACTCGCCGGACAGCGCCGACGCCCTGGCGATTACGTTCGCTTATCGGGTGAACGAGTACGAGGGCGATAAAGGCGCCCGGGTGGAGAGCTACACCAAAGCCCGAAGGACCTACGACCCGTTCGAATACTTGAACCGGCAGTGAGGGAGGAGACTTTCTGTCATGGAAATTCGAGACATTCAGCTTCAGGATTTGTTCAACGACCCGGCGTACCCCGCGCTGAGAGACGAGTACTCGGGGGAGTCCGGGAACCCGGAACTCGGCCGGGCCTGTATCAGCGTGGATTATTACCGCGCGGCGGAAGCGTCCGGCACGCTTTTTATTGTTGGCGCTTACGAGGACGGGGCGTTGGTCGGCTGGGCGGTGTCTTTTATGACCGGGCATCCGCATTACGGGAAGTGGGTCGCGGTAGTGGATTCGATCTTTCTCACGAAGGAGTCGAGGCGCGGCGCGGCGGGGCTTCAGCTTATGCGGGCGGCCTTTAGCCGGGGTGAGTCTCTGGGGGCCGAGGGCGCGTATCTCAGCGCGCCGCACGGCTCGAGGCTTGAGGCGTTGCTCTCGAAGACCTGCCGGCATGCGGATTCTGTTTTCTGGAAGAAATTTTTAGGAGAGGACGATGGGTGTAGGAGCGATCATCGCAGGCATTGCGGCGGCGGCCGCGGTAGGCGGAAGCTCGATTTACGCGTCGAAGAAGCAGGCCCGAGCCGAGAAGGCGGCGGCTCAGATGCAGGCGGACGCGCAGGAAAAGGCAGAGTCGCAGCAGGCCGCTGAGATGAATCAGATGAACCAGCGCGCGCCGGACACGGAATCCATTCTTGAGCAGAATTCGGGCGGTGATACCGGCGGCACGATGCTCACCGGCGCGGCGGGCGTAGACGCCAACAGCCTGAGGCTTGGGAAAGGCTCTACGCTCTTAGGGGGCTAGTGTGGCGGACGATCTTCAGACCCGGTGCCGGGCGCGCTGGGCAGCGCTTAAAAATGAGCGGCAGTCCTGGATGCCTCACTGGCGGGAGATTAGTGAGGTGCTGACGCCGAGATCCGGCCGCTTTCTCGCTACCGATAACAATCGTGGTGATAAGCGGCATAAGGACATCATCGATAACTCGGGCACTCGGGCGCTACGGACACTCTCAGGCGGCATGATGGCGGGGCTTACTTCGCCCGCCCGCCCCTGGTTCCGGCTGACGACGATGGATCCGGAGCTTGATGAGTCGTATGACGTGAAAGTCTGGATGTCTCACGTCACAAGCCTGATGCAGATGATCTTCAACCGCTCGAATATCTATCGGGCTCTGCATACGTCATATGAGGAGCTGGGGGCTTTCGGCACCTCAGCGATTGTTCTTCTGGATGATTTCGATCACGTGATCCACGGCATGCCGCTCACGATTGGCGAGTATGCCATCGCGACAGACGCCCGCGGCCGGGTAGACACTCTCTACCGGGAATTTCGTCTGACGGTTGCCGCTATGGTGCGGGAGTTTGGGTACGCAAATTGCTCAGGGCGGGTTCAGAGCTTATACGACCAGCACCAGTGGGACGCCTGGATTACGGTAGTGAACGCGATTGAGCCGCGGGAAGAGAGGGATCCCCGGAAGCTCGATAACAAAAATATGCCGTATCGGTCGGTTTATTTCGAAGAAGGGGCGGAGCAGGGAAAGCTTCTGCGCGAGTCCGGCTTCCGGAATTTCCCCGGCCTTGTCGGTCGGTGGGCGGTGTCAGGCGGCGATATCTACGGAACGTCCCCCGGTATGGAAGCCCTTGGGGATTTAAGGCAGCTGCAGCAGGAGCAGCTTCGAAAGTCTCAGGCGATTGATTATCAGAGTAACCCGCCGATTCTGCTCCCGGCTGATATGAAGGATGACGCCTCGGCCATCGTTCCCGGCGGAACTATTTTTGTTGACAGTACGGCGCAGTCGCAGATTGTGCGCTCGGCTTATGACGTCAATCTGAATCTTCAATACCTGCTGCCCGATATTCAGGACATCCGTCAGAGGATTGATGAAGCGTTCTACAAAGACATTTTCCTCATGCTGACTGAGCAGAGGATTGACCGCATGACGGCGACTGAGGTCGCGGAGCGGCATGAGGAGAAGATGCTGATGCTGGGGCCGGTACTCGATCGTCTGAACAGCGAGCTGCTGGACCCGCTGATTTCTCTGGTGTTTGACCGCATGGTACAGGCGGATCTCGTCCCGCCGGTTCCTGATGAGATGAACGGCAAAGAGCTGAATGTGGATTTCATTTCGATTCTCGCTCAGTCGCAGAAGGCGATCACCACAAACGGCGTTGACCGATTCATCAGTAACCTCGGGGTGGTCGCACAGATGAAACCCGAGGCGTTGGATAAATTCGACGCGGACTATTGGGTGGACGCTTACGCGGATTCTCTCGGCATCGATCCCCGCTACGTCGTTTCGGGGAAACAGGTTGCAGTGATCCGGGAGCAGCGAGCCGAGCAGCAGCAGGCTCAGCAACAGCTCGCCGCCGCGCAGCAGCTCGCGAGTACAGCGAAAGACCTCGGGTCAGCGGTTGGCCGCGAGGGGATCCAATCCGCGACGCCTGACGAGATTGCCCAGCAGTTTTCGGGTTATTGATACTTGAGAGAAAGGCATGGACGCAGAATCACAGAAAGAGGCGAGAAGCCTGAAGCGTGAGCAATTTGCCTCAGACTTTCGCTGGCTTATGAATGATCCAAGGGGGCGCCGCCTGGTGTCGAAGTTTCTCTCGGACACCCGGATGTTCGCAACGACCTATAACCCGCTCTCCAAGCAGCCTGAGCTTGAGATGGCGTTTGCCGAGGGGCAGAAGAATCTGGGCTATCGGGTGATGGCGGATATCGGGGCGATTTGCCCCGAGCAGTATTTTTTGATGATGAAGGAAAACAATGGCTGAAGAGACTCTTAATCAGGCGGCCGCGACGGCCGCTGACACGAGCGGCGCGGCGACGGAGCCAGCTGAAACAGCCGCAACGGCTACGCCGCCTGCGGAATCCGCGTCGATCCTGAGCACGGCGGCGGCAGAGACTCAGGCGCAGGGGGCGTCGCCTGAGCAGGCGGGGAGCCCGGAGCCGGCGCCGAAAGAAGCGGCGGCGCAGGACGAAGGTGCGCCCGAAGCCTACGCGGACTTTGAGGGCGGAGACGGCAAGGCGATTCCAGCGGCGTCGCTTGGCGGATTTACCGAGGTCGCGAAAGAGCTTGGGCTGTCGCAGGCCAAAGCCCAGAAGCTGGTTTCAGCGCTGCGCCCGACAGTGGATGGATACATTAACCAGTCCGCGGAGAAATATGGCCGCGAGTGGGCTGAGCAGGTGAAGGCTGATAAGGAGCTTGGCGGCGCGGACTTTGATAAGAAGCTCGCGGTGGCGGTATCGGCGTACAAGAATTTCTCGACGCCTGAGCTCCAGAAAATGCTGGAGGCTACACGTCTTGGCAATCATCCTGAAGTTATCCGAATGTTTTATCGGATCGGCACGGCAATGTCGCAGGATACCGGAGTCGCCGGCAGTGGCGCGCCGGTGGCGAAGCGCCGCATTTATCCCAATAGCAACATGAATTACTAAGGAGAGCAGTGAATGTCTGATACTAATCCGACCCTTGCCGATCTGACCTCGCGTCTTACGAGTGATGGCAAGATTGATACGAATATCGTTGAGATGCTCAGCGAGACAAACGAGATGCTGCAGGACCTGACGATGGTCGAAGCAACCGGCATCACGGAGAACGTGACAACCGTTCGCGCTGGTCTTCCGGCTGTCGCATGGCGCCGTCTGAATTACGGTGTTCAGCCGTCGAAGTCCCGCACGAAGCAGGTGACCGATTCTCTCGGCATGCTGGAAGCCTACGCCGAAGTGGATAAGAAGCTCGCGGATCTCAACGGCAATAAGGAATCGTGGCGCCTTTCCGAGGACGCGGCTTACATCGAGTCGATGAATCAGGCCTTCCAGCGTGCCCTGATCTATGGCGACCTCACCAAGGATCCGTCTCGCATCATGGGTCTTGCGCCGCGCTTCTGTATCCCGAACTCGAACAAGTCGAAGACTCGCCCGGAGAACGCGGTGAATGTGGTCGACGCTGGCGGCTCGGGCTTGAACCTGACCTCGATCTGGCTAATCTGCTGGTCTCCGAATACGGTGTTCTGCACGTACCCGAAGGGTCTTCCCGGCGGTCTCCAGTCTAAGGATCTTGGCGAAGTGACGCTGAATGATCCGGACGGCGGTTACTATCAGGGCTACCGCACCCACTACGAATGGAATGTGGGCTTGGTGGTTCGTGACTGGCGCTACATCGTTCGCATCGCCAATATCGATATCGATACGCTGAAGAATGACGCCTCCTCCGGCGCGAAGCTGATTGATCTCATGACGGACGCTGAGGAGCTGCTGCCGAATCAGGCGATGGGTCGTCCGGCTTTCTACTGCAACCGTACGATTCGTTCGTTCCTTCGTAAGCAGATCCGTGATAAGGCGAACGTTAATCTGACGTTCGAGAATGTGGCGGGTAAGCAGGTGACGACGTTTGACGGTATTCCGGTTCGCCGCGCGGATGCGCTTGAAGTTGGCGAAGCCCGCATTGCCTAAGAGGAGACAGAGAAATGATTGTTGATAATGATCTTATCTTCGCGAATAACCAGAAGCTCACGGCCGCTAAAGAGTCGACGAATATGATTGACTTTGAGCAGGTTTCGCCGACGGGCGGTATGAGCGGCTTCCTGTCCGTATACTTCCACGTTACGGGCGACGTGACGGGTACGCTTCAGTTCAAGCTGCAGGAGAGCGACGACGGCGCTTCCTTTACGGATCTCGTCACGATCGGTGCGGAGCTCTCCGCGCCTAAGGCTGGAACGATGGCTCAGGTGCCGTTCCCGTTTGAGCATAAGCGTTACGTCCGAGCTTATTTTGGCGGTTCTCCGACCGCCGGCACGGTATCCGCGGGCCTCGTCTGGGGCCGTCAGCTGAATACGCCGGCGCCGCAGGCGGCGTCTATCACGAGCGCTCCGGTGTCCGAGGCTTCCGCCTGATAGTTTCAGGTTAATGGATACACAGCAGGTTATACCTTAGAGGCTTTTGGGGCGTGGGAACACGCCCCACTTTTTTAGGCGGGGTTAAACACGTGGCTACCGAAGTTGATATCTGTAATCTGGCGCTCGCGCATTGCGCGAATAAGGCATCGATTTCATCGCTGAATCCTCCTGAAGGATCTGAGCAGGCTGAGGCCTGCGCCCGGTGGTATCCGGTAGCGCTTGGCTGTATTCTCGCGGAGCATCCGTGGGCTTTCGCTACACGGCGGAAGCGCCTTGCACGTCTTACGGATGGGGCGGTGGAGAAAGGGGCATGGTTATATGCCTACGGGCTTCCGGCGGATTTCAACCGAATTATTGACATGGCGCCATCAGGCGTCAGATCGCCCCGCCCTTTCTTTAAGGGGATGCTGAGTCAGCACGAGGAGTACGAGCTGACAGCCTATGCTTCGGGTTTCGCGCTTCTTACGAATGAATTGGAGCCCGTGCTTCGCTATATCACCAGCGCGCCGCTTCCGACTTCTTTTTCCTATCCGTTTGTGCTCGCGCTCTCCTGGCTTCTCGCGGCATTTCTTTCGGGTGACGTCGTCCGAGGGGAAACGGGGATTAACCTTGAAGCCTTCATGGGGAAGCAGTATCTCTTCTATCTGGCAAAAGCGAAAGCGCTGGACGCGACGCAGACCCGGCTTAACCGTGGGCATCTCCCGCGTTGGATTGCGGAGCGATAAATGGCTACAAAAATCCTTCAGCCGTCGTTCACCGGCGGCGAAATGTCGCCCTCAATGTACGGGCGGTTTGACGATCAGAAGTATCAGACGGGGTTCGCGCTTTGTAAAAACTTTCTGGTTCTTCCGCAGGGGCCGATAGAGAATCGCCCCGGGTTTGAGTTTGTACGAGCGGCGAAATACGCGGATAAGCCGTGTCGCCTGATTCCGTTCTCGTGGTCCGTGGGTCAGACGATGGTGATTGAGCTGGGTGATAAGTACGCTCGGTTCCACACAAGAGGAGCGACGCTTCTCACATCCGACGGTAACCCGTATGAGATAGCCACGCCTTACGCGGCGGATGATTTGTTCGAGATCCATTACGCGCAGTCGGCAGACGTTATTACGCTTGTGCATCCGAAGTACGCGCCGCGGGAGCTGAGGCGCTACGGAGCGACGGATTGGCGGCTGGTAGAGATTAATTTCGGAGAGCCGATCAGCGCTCCGTCTGGGCTTTCAGGGTCATACACCTGCGCGTCATCCACGGCGACTGACGCGCAGAAAACGATGTATACCATCAAGTATCGGGTAACGGCGATCGTGGAAACAGACGACGGGGATAAAGAGTCGGGCGCATCCGGAACCTGCGCCGTCGTTGGCAACGTGTACCTGGAGGCCTCCAAGATTGAGCTTCACTGGAATGCGGTAAGCGGGGCTTCCAAGTATAGGGTTTATAAAACGCTTTCCGGCATCTATGGGTACATTGGTGAAACGACAGACACATCGTTTACCGATAACAATATCAGTGCAGACGCTTCTATTTCGCCGCCGCGGTATGAGACACCGTTTGGAGAGAATAACTACCCATCCGCGGTTTCCTACTTTGAGCAGCGCCGGATTTTCGCCGGTACGCTTACGAAGCCCCAGATGGTCTGGATGACCCGCCCCGGAACGGAAGCGGATATGCATTACACAATTCCGGTGCAGGATGACAATCGGATACGGTTCCGGATAGCGGCGCTTGATGTGTCAAGGATTGAGCACATTGTGCCGCTGACTTCTCTTATGCTGCTTACGCCGTCTGCCGAATTCCGGGTGACCACGGCGAACTCGGACGCTCTGACCCCTAAATCCGTCGGCGTGAAGCCGCAGTCCTACGTTGGCGCAGGATCCGCTCAGCCGGTGATTGTGAATAATTCACTCGTCTACGCGGCGTCGCGCGGCGGGCATATTCGTGAGCTGGGCTATAACTGGCAGGCGTCGGGTTTTGTGACGGGGGATCTTTCGATCCGCGCGGCGCATCTCTTTGAAAATCGGACGGTGAAAGATATGGCGCTCGTGAAAGCGCCTTACCCGATTGTCTGGGTGGTTCTGGATAATGGGGCGCTGCTGGGGTGCACGTATATGCCTGAGCAGGGGATCGGCGCGTGGCACCAGCACGCGACGGTTCACGGAGAGTTTGAATCGGTAGCCGCTGTGCAGGAGGGGACGTATGACGCGCTTTATGCTTCAGTCCGTCGGACGATCAACGGGCAGACTGTGCGCTATATTGAGCGGCTGGCTGAAAAGCCCTATGGAGATATTCTGAAATCGTTTTATGTAGATTCGGGGCTGACCTACTCGGGTTCTGTGGTATCTTCGGTTTCGGGGCTTGGGCATCTGGAAGGAGAGACCGTCGCCATTCTGGCGGACGGTAAGGTGATGCCTGAGCAGGTGGTGAAAAGCGGCTCGGTCAGTATTCCAATCACGGCATCACGGATTACGGTTGGGTTGCCGATAACTGCCGAAGCGCAGACGCTTCCGGTAGCGGTTGGCACGAAGGACGGCGGCTACGGGCAGGGGCATGATAAAAATATCGTGAATGTCCGGCTTCGTGTCTACCAGTCGTCAGCAATTTGGGCGGGACCGGACGCGGATAACCTTCACGCCTATAAGCAGAGAAAAACAGAACCTTATGGCTCGCCGCCCGCGCTCATCAGCAAAGAGGCGGAAATTCTGATTGCTCCGCGGTGGTCGGACTCCGGATCGGTCTATGTTGCGCAGAAATATCCGCTGCCACTCATGATCTGCGGCGTTAACGCGGATGTAGAACTCTGATACTTGAAAGCCTTTCTTAAGCCCACAATGCCCTTATTCATGAGGGCATTGTGATTATGGCAAACAGCAGTTGGGGCTTTCAGCTTCCGTATGGTCCGACGTGGGGTCTCAGCTACCCCACGCGGACTCATAGCTATTCGCTTCCCGAGAGCGACTCTTCCGGCGTCTCAGGGTCCGCAAGTGTGTTATCCAAGGTTAGCCAGGCGGGCGGCGGGCTCTCCGCGGGCGGAGCCGCAGGGGCGGCGGGTGGCGCGGCGATCGGCATGATGGTAGGGAAAGCGATCGGCGACACCTATTCCGTTTGGAGCAAAGGGAAAACCCAGCGTTATGTCCTGAAGCAGCAAGCACGGATTGCGGATTCCAACGCGGGACTGTCACAGCTGGGTGTAGAGCAGGCGTTCCGTGCCGGAGAGGCGGAGGCTGGCGCCATCACGCTTCAGGCGGCTCAGGTCAAGGCGAGTCAGCGAACCGCTCTGGCGGCGAACGGTATCGCGGTTGATGGTTCGGGAACAGCCGCGGAGCTGTATACAGATACGGATCTCAAGAAAGAAGTTGATAAGAACACAGCGCTTAGTAACGCGCTTGCGACCGCCTGGGGCTATCGGCGGCAGAAAATCGGCTTTGAGACTGAAGCGGCGATAGACCGCAAGATGTCGAGCAGTACGAGGGGGCTGTGGAATATCGCCGCCTTTTCTACGCTATTAAATTCCGGTTCTCAGGTGGCAAGTACCTGGTACGGCTTAAGCGGGAAGTAAGGAGAGTGGTAAGGCTATAGTTCCAACTTATGATCTGAAAGAGCGCCCGGTGGTTGGCGCTGGCACGGCGCCCACTCAGTATCGGGATTACAGCGGGCTTGTCCCCAAGGCAGATAGCCTGGTTTCCGCGTCTGCTGAGGGTGTGGCGAAAGTGGCGCTGAAGTACCAGAATCAGGCGGATGATACCCGGGCGGATGACGTCTACGTTCAGATGCAGAAGAAAGCGCTTGAGCTTCAGGACGCTTATCTGAAGCGGAAGGGCGAAGCGGCGCTGACACCGGATGAGCAAGGCCGAGGCCTGGCGGATCAGAACCAGGAAGATCTCCACGGGTATTTCAATCAGATCACCGAAGGATTGACCCCGGGCGCGAAGACCCGGGCAATGCGTAAGGTGAATCCGCTTCTCATGGGGCAGTACGCGCTTTCTACGGCGCACGTCCGATCCCAGTTCTCCGCGTACAGCGATCAGGTGGATAAGAGCCTGGTTGAAGCCCAGATGCAGGCGGCGCGTCAGAATTACGAAGATCCGATGGCGATAGAAATTAACGCGCAGACGGCGGCGGGGCAGCTTGAGAAAACTGCGGTACGCCATGGCTGGGATCCGGTGACACTCGCCAACGCGAAGCAGTCAGCGGTTGACGCCGTCGTGGCGAGTGCGGTGTCGGGTGCTTTGGACGCTTCGAAAGAGGATCCGGCGTACGCTGTCATGGCGCGCGGTATTCTGGAGTCCTATAAGGATAAGCTCTCAGGCGGCGCGTCAGCCAAGCTCTATAAGGCGGTCACAACCGTCCAGGATGGCTGGCAGCTGGAGAGCGAGAAAGACGCCGCCCGCCGTGAGCTGGCGGCTGACCGGATCAGGCTCACCATTCCGGGGAGCGCGGCGGCGCGGGACGCGGGGATTACGCCCGGGTCGTCCATTGAATATTTCAGGACGTCGATTGTGCCGGAGGAATCCGGCGGCGAACAGTTTGAGAAAGACGGACGCCCGAAACTCGGCCGTTATTCAGACGGCACTACGCCGCGGGATAAGAGCAACTGGGCTTACGGTGCGGCTCAGATCACGATCCCCGCCGCGATGGAAGCGGCGAAGGCTCTTGGCGTACCGCTCGATAAAGACCGGCTGATGAACGATAAGGAATACAACCTCAAGCTTGGCGAGGCGTATTTCAATTCTCTCGTCTCCCACTATGGCGGCGATCTGGTCAAAGCAACCGCGGCGTACCACTCGGGAGCCGGTACGGTGGACGGGCTGATCAAGACGCGGGGTGGCGACTGGGTAAGCGGTCTGGGCCCCCAAGGGAAAAGTTACGTGGAGAAAGTTCAGCAGCGCTACAACGCGGCCGCGAGTGGGGTTCGAAAGGATTCTTCGGGTAACGTGATTAATCCTTTTACGCCTCAATATGCTATGTCTTCGCCTCAGTACTTTACGCGGGCAGAGGCGGAGGACTGGGCGATGGGGCGCAGTACCCGGGCACAGCAGAGTCCAGAGTACCGTAAGAAGTTAGTGGACGCCATTATGGCGCGCCAGACTCAGGACATTAATGACGACCGACAGCGGCAGGCGAATCTCGTAGGCGAAGCTCAGGATCTGATTGTTCAGGGGAAAGAGCTTCCCACCGAGCTTACGGCACTGATGACGCCGGCAACGCAGAATGCGCTTCAGGAATTCAAAACAAAGTATGAGCAGGGGGACGGGAGCGGGGATCTTCGTCTTGCGGCTTACTATCTCTCGACTCCGGAAGCGCTCCAGGGGCTGACGGAGACTGAGCTGAAAAATGTGCTTTCGGTGATCCCGGCGTCGTATCGGGAGAATGTCGCCTGGACCTATTACACCACGACATACAAAGCACAGGCCGCGGCCGATAAGTCGGCTCAGCTTTCGAGCGAAGCCCAATCGGGGCAGATAGCCCCAGAGTATTACGTAAGCTTCGACGCCGTGGAATCTTCTCTTAAGAGCTATATGGGCAAGGCCTGGGGAAGTCTCTCATCGGAAGATCAGGCGCAATACGTAACGATGGCAATGAAAGCCGTATCGCGTGAAGCGCAGAGACGGGGCACCCCGATCAAAAGTCAATCCGAGATCGCGAGCCTGTTTAACGACATGGCCTCGTCGACTCAATTTACGGTCCCCACCGGGTGGTTTGGGCGCAGCTCAGAAAATAGAAGCATTTTCACGCTGACTAAGGACGATATGAAGAATAAGGGGATGAGCACTTCAGCGTGGGGCGTTTTGAAGCAACTTGTCCAGTCTGAGCATACCCGGATGGGGAATCCGTACCCGCCGAGCGAGGGTCAGATCATGTCGACCTTTCAGGAGGTCATGATGGGCATGACGCCTCAGGTAAGTCTTAAAGGCGTCGAGCTTGACCAGGGCGTGGTGGATTTCCTGAATCAGCAGGCGGCGTCCGAGAAGCGGACGCTTACGCCGCTTCAGCTTTTGCAGGCATATCTGAAATTCCAGATCGAAGGGAAAGAGGTGCCAGAGTCTATCCGAGCCGCGGCCGCGTCGAAATCGGCCTCAGGCGGCAGGCCTCATCCAACCGCGCGGGAGATCACCGAGCGGATGGAAAACGCGCCGGATTCTATCTGGGATGATTAATTTTTAGGGCTTACGAGTATGTCTGATTATTTTGGTTTCCTCGACGCTCAGGAGAGCATCCGCGCCCGTTACGGGCTGCAGCAGGCGCTTGTCTCAGATATTGATCCGGAGAAACAGGCGCGGTTTAACCAGGACGCCCGCGCGGCTGGGGTCCCGATCAGCCAGGGTGCGAGCGTGTCGCCCGAACTCAAGGCGGAGAAGCAATCCGATGTGATTGATTGGGCGGCGAATTACGCGACGCAAACCGCGTATCAGAGGCGTCTTGGAACGCCAGAATTCGCGAATCTCGTGAAGGACGACGTGACGAACACTGGGTGGCTTGAGTCACTTTGGCACTGGATATCCGGAGATCCGGGAAAGCCGGAGGATGATGATCTCGGGAAACAGATCCGGAATTCGGTTGCCCGCGGCGGATGGGGGCTTGCGAACAGTCTTCCCTTTGGCGGCAATATTAGCCAGATCAGCCGGCTGAATGAACAGCTGAATTATCTGAATCGGACTGCGGCTCGGATTAAAGCCGGCGAATCGGACGCGGCGATTTTCGGGGACGAGCTGGATCCTTCGGGAGCGCTTGGCCGCAGGCTTTTTGATCAGAATTCCGAGTACGAGCGCCGGACGGCTGAGGCCGAGCTTCGGCGCCACGCGGAAGCCGCGGCGAAAATGAATCGTCTCGCCGCGATGTACCCAGACGCTGATGTCGTGCAGGAATTCAACGCGGCGCACGGCACGGCGTCTGAAGCCGTTGGTAAATTCATGGAGCACCCATTCATGAATCTCGCGGCTATCGTGCCGTCGTCCACGATTCAGTTCGCGCCGGCGGCGGCCGGGCTTGCTGTTTCCGGGCTCACGGGTCCCGTGGCCCCAATGGCTTTAGGTGGTCTTTATTCGTATGGCCTTGATCGCAATTCGACGATTGCCAGCGGGCTTGGGGATTTGGGGATCGACGCCCGGGATCCGGAGAAAATTTATAACTTCTTCCGTAATCCAAATAATCCGGAGCTCGCGAAGCTCCGTGAAAAAGCGGAGAAGCACGCGCTGCCAGTCGCGGCGCTCGACGCCCTTTCACTCGGAGCGGCGAAGTATGTCAGGCTTCCGAAAGCGGCTCCCGCCTGGGTTTCCAAAGTCTCGCCTACAGCGGAGCGTGTGTACGATAAGGCTTTCGCTACGCCGTTCCGGGCGGAGCTTAATCAACTGGCGCTGCAGACACAGCTTCAAGGCGCTATGGGCGCGGCGGGCGAAGCGCTGGGGCAAGTGAATTCCGAAGGCGGGGTGACTTCCTGGTCCGATGTTGTGGCGGAGTTCGCCGGGGAATTTGGCACCGCTCCGATGGAAGTTGGATCGATGTCTGTCCACGCCCTCCGCGGCGCGCAGGAAGAGACCGCACGCGCCGCGGAGTCCGCGGCGGCGGTGAAGAAGCTCGTCGCCGTAGCGAAGACCGCGAAGATCTTCAGCCGGGATCCTCAGAGCGCTGTGGAATTCCTTGATGAAGCGGTAAAAGATCAGCCGGATGAAGGCGCGATTTATATCAGCGCTGAGGCTCTTCATCAGGAGGGGCTCGCGGAGAAACTCGCTGAGGTGTCACCATCCGCCCGGGCGCAGCTTCAGAGCGCCGAGCAGACGGGGGACGAGATCCGTATCCCGTATTCGGAATTCGTCACGAACGTCGCCCGCTCAGAGATTGGCGAAGCCGTGGCAGACCACGCTCACGTCTCCGGGCTTCCGTCATACCACGAGGCGATTGAGGCGGAGAGGGCGATTATCCAGGGGACGGCCGATCAGTCGACGGCGGCATTCGAGATGAAGCCGCAGGAATTCAGAACCGAAATTGCTGATATTGGGAAAGAGCTGACTGAGAGTCTGAAGGCGGCAGATGTCCCGGACTCCCAGGCGAAGAGCTACAGCGCTCTCGTTCAGACACTCGTCGGCAACATGGCGTCTGACGCTGGCATGTCACCGCGGGATGTCTGGGAGAGCTACGGGCTTCGTGGAATTTTCTCTGAGGGGCATGACGTCGTCCGGAGTAAGGACGGCGGTGTTCAGGCTGTGAGCGATCAGGCGAAAGCGGCGCTTACAAATCCGGAAAAGCTGCATCAGGATTTGCTAGGCAAAGCGCCGGATAAAGACTTCTACAGCAAAACGACCTTCGTCCCGGCAACAAGTGTCGAGACGCTGGATGAAGCTAAAAGCGTCGTCAAGTCTCAGGTGGGCACGCCTTTTGTAAATGAGATGGACGGCGTCACAGCCACAGTGTCAAACGCCAATCTAAGAAAGATGACCAGCGCCTCGGCGACAAAGAAATCGGTCAGCCCCGCTGCGCACGCTACCGCGGTGGCTAACGTTGGTTCTCTGTTTACAAAGTCGGTGCGCTTGTGGACTAAGGCGGATAGAGCGGGCGATCCCAATATTTTGGGCATCCACCGATACGTAAGCCTGATGGTTAATGAAGGAGCTGTGTACCCCGTTAAGCTTACGGTAAAGGAATATGCGGCTAGGGAGCAGGGATTCAAGATTTATTCGGTGGAGGCAGTCGAGGTAGAAAATTCTACCTCGCTGTCCACCTGGGCAGAGGAAGAGCTAAAACGCGATAGCGCCATCTCTTCAGCTACAACCCACATCTCTAAATTAGCACAAAGTTATAAAAATATAAAGGAAGAATTAGAAAGAGCTTCGAACGCCTCTGTCAAGGAGCAGAACCCGAACGAGCTTTCGAAAGGCGAGTATTTCCCCAGCGCACGGGCTATCCTGCTCTGGGCTAACGCTGACCGCTCGACGTTCCTCCACGAGACGGGGCACTGGTTCCTCGGCGCCCGGGTCGGTCTGGCTCTCCAGCTGAAGAATCTGGAGACGCTGACCGACAGCCAGAAGCACCTTGTCTCCGCCGTTGAAGACGCTGTGAAGTGGCTGGGGTATGAGTCGCTTGAAGCTTTCTCCAACGCGACGCTCGAAGAGCGCCGCCCGGCTGAGGAGCGTTTCGCCCGTACGTTTGAGCAGTATCTTAAAGATGGCCGGGCTCCGAACATCGGGCTTCAGTCGCTCTTCCGTCGTTTCGCGAACTGGCTTAAAGCGATCTATGGCTTCATGACCGCGGTCCCAGGTTCGCAGATGAATGACGACGTCCGGCAGATATTCGACCGGCTCTTTGTTGCCGAAGAGGCTCAGACTGAGGCACGGCTTCGCTACGATCTTTACCAGGCGCTGCATCGTGAAGACTTCGATGAGGAAGCCGCCTACCAGGCGTATCTCGCGTTGATGAAAGAATCGATTGATACGGCGAACGAAGATCTGACCGCCCGTGGCATGCGGGACATGCGCTATCTCTCAGGGCTTAAAGACAAGATCCTTAAGAATATGACAGAGCAGGCGAAAGCGATATGGCGCCGGCTTTCGGATGAGGAGTATGACCGCTACACCCAGACGAAAGACTATCAGACTTTCCAGCTGCTCTCAGAGGGTGAGGAGCGGGATGGGAAAAATTACGCGCCGAAGATCAGCCGCGAAGAGGCGAAAGCCGCAGGGCTGACGGCAGAAGAACTCACGAAGCTTGAAAACGCCGAAATGCTGGCGGATCCGAAAGACCTGAAAAAGGGGGATGGACGGGTCATCGTCCCGGGGGACGCACTTGCGGGCGAGCTTGGGTACTCGTCGCTTTCTGAACTCGTGAAGAAAATGGCGGCGGTCCAGAGGCCGGAGGACGTGGCGGAAGACCGGGCGCGGGCTCGGATGCTTGAAGAGTATGGAGAATTCTCCAGCGAAAAGCGGATGAAGCAGGCGGCAGCAGAGGCAATTTTCAATCCGGCTACCGCCCGGCTTCTCGAGACCGAGATCAATCTGATGGAGGGAAACAGAGAGGATCGTCGGGTCTCCGTTTCTCTTTTCCGGGATATTGCGATCGCACAGGTTGGGCGTACGACGCTCGCTGATCTGATTCCTGAAAGGGCGAGAAGAGCGGCGGCGGCTTTGAGCCGTGAATCCCGGAAATACCAGACGGGTTTCTCCAGAAGGCATAAGGACGAGACCGGGAAAACCGTTACTGAGCGGATCCCGCGCGACGCCCGGAAGGCCGCGGAGCTTAAGCGTAAAGAGCTTTATCAGACGGTCAAAGCGGAAGAACTGCAGACGAAGCGTGACGAGATCAGAAAGCGCATTGAGAAACTTCGCCGACGGTTTGGCGGTCGAAAAGAAGCGTCCGGAGTGGAAGGCGCTTACGCCTCACAGATCGGTCGACTGATGGCCGAGTGGGGCTTCACCCGGAGTAACACCAAAAACGAGCTGAAGGGGGAATCGTACGCCGAGTTTGCGAAGCATCGCAGGGCGGACGCGGGTGAAATCGTTCCCGAGCTTTCAGAAGATCTTGTGACGGCGCCGCAGGAAATGGGGCAGCGGACTGTGAACCAGGTTGAGGCACAGATTAACTTTCTTGAGGATCTCGCCTCGCTGGGAAAACGGAGTAACGAGATTCGTGTAAATGGCCGTCTTCAGAGATTGGATAAGGCAGTCGAGGCGTTAGCCTCTGAGGTATCGGCGAACGCGGCAAAGCAGGGCTTGGCGGAGCAGGACAATACTGAGCGTGAAGGCAGATCGGCTAAAGTGAAAGACGCCATCCGTAAAATCGGACTGGCGCACGCGCGTATTCCCTCGCTCCTTGCTGCTATCGCGGGCGGTCGCTTCGGGAAGATGTTTGATCTTGTGGTCTCCCAGTTCGATAAGGCGGCGGATAAAGAAATCGCTATGCGGTCAGAGGCGGCTAAGCGGTTGGCCAAAGCCTACGCGCCGCTGGACCGTGCAACAAAAGATCATAAACGCGTGTACCACGAAGTGATCGACGCCAGCGTGTCGCGCGCTGAGGTGCTCACGATGCTCCTCAATCTTGGCACAGAAGCGAACCGACAGCGGCTTCTGGACGGCAGCGCTTTTTATTCCTTCAATAAAACAGGGAAACCCTGGACGCTTGAGCAGGTAACCACGCTTATTGGCGAGACGCTTACCAAGGAGGAGATTGAGGCCGCGCAGGGCGTGTGGGATACGCTCGGGATGTATGGCGAAGATCTGCGCGCTCTGGAGTCCCGGGTAGGACACCGCCCTCTTGAGCTCGCGAAACCTCAGGCAGTTGAGATTGCCGCCGGTGGTACATCTATCAGCCTTAAAGGCGGTTATTATCCGATCGCCTATGACCGCAAAGCGGCGCACGGGGTTCAGTCATCTGTAGACGCCAGTGCGAGTCTTCAGGAAGCCGCGGCGCAGCGCCTGCGCCCTTATACCGATCAGACGCACGCCAAGGCAAGAGCCGCCGCGGTAAAAGAGCCGTTGACGCTTACCGCCCGTGCGGGATTCGAAGAGATAGATTCCGTTATCCACGATATCTGCTTTCGGGAACTTATTGCGGACGCCTCCCGGATCTTCGGCCCGAAGTCAAAGCTGACGGCTGAAATCAAGCGGTATTGGGGCGCGGACGCGATGAGCGCCATCAATGAGTGGCTTCGGGATATCGCGGTAAATGGTCGCGAGCAGAGCCGGACGATGGATACGGTAGCTAACGTACTCCGATCCAACGTTTCTCTGGCTAGCATTGGTCTGAATTTAATGACCGCTTTGATCCAGCCGATCGGCATGCTGCAGTCAGTCGCGGTGCTGGGGCCTGAGTGGTCCGCCCGGGGCATCGCTTCTTTTATTGCCAACCCGAGCCGAGCCCGGAAATTTACGCTTCAGAAGTCAGAGATGATGGCTGACCGCATGAGAACCCGCTTTCGCGAAGTAGCTGAGATTCAGGCGCGTGCCGTGGGGAATGTTGGCTCCGTTAAGGATAAGCTGCAGACGGTCGCCTACCTCCCGATAATTTTCATGCAGATGCTGGTAGATATTCCTACATGGCTTGGCGCTTATAACAGAGCGCTTTCCGACGGGAATACCGACGCCCGCGCTGTAGCGATGGCGGATCGCACTGTGATTGAGGCGCAGGGCAGCGGGCGGCTGATGGATCTCTCGGGCGTGGAACGCGGCGGAGCCTGGAGCAAGCTGTTTACGGTTTTCTATACGTTCTTCAACACTGCCTACAACATCGGGATGGTAACAAGGAAAACGGATTCAGCGCTGAGAGCCGCATTCAATATGATGCTGGTGATGGTCCTGCAGCCAGTGGTGGAAACCTTTGTCCGGGAGGGGCTCAAAGCCTCGGCGGGCGGCGGCAAAGACGACGATGATGAATGGCTCTCCAAGACGCTCAGAAAGGCGGCGGGAAATACGGTTGGCTTCAATCTCGGGCTTCTGGTGGGGCTTCGGGAGATATCGGATACCGTCGGAACAATCATTGGCGGCGGAACACCTTTTGGCTACTCGGGCCCTGGCGGTGTGCGCAAAGTTACCGACGCGCTCCGCTTGGTGCAGCAGATAAATCAAGGGGAGTTGGATGAGGGTCTAGTCAAAGCGCTGCTCTCAGTCATTGGCGAGTGGGCGGGGCTCCCCATGGTACCCGTTAACCGCGCGATCTCGGGCAAAGCGGCTCTGGATAACGGCAAAACGGACAACCCGCTGGTGCTGATTCTGGGCTATTCCAAGAACTGATACTTGAGAGAAAACGTTGGGCGCATCATTTCTCCAACCTTGGAGAAACAAATGGCTCTGGACGAAACCCAACGCAAGACAATCTACGAAGGAGACGGAACTGTAACCCAGTTCGCTTTCTCCTTCGTTGTCTTCCAGCCGTCCGATATCGCGGTCTACTCTTCGACTGACGGCGGCGATACGGAATCCGCGCTGACTTTCGAGCAGGATTACACCGTAGCCCTTAACAGTGATCAGGACAATGCGCCCGGCGGAACCGTGACGCTGGCAAAAGCACCGGCTTCCGGCACCCGTATCGCGATTTTGTCGAACATCCCGGAGACCCAGCCGATGGTGCTCACAACGCACGACGGCTTCGATCCCCGGGTGCTGAACAAATCGGCGGACCATGCTGTTGCGTTAATACAACAGCTCAACGAGAAAGTAGCCCGCGCTCTTTCTGTTCCCGCGACTTCCCGCAAGACCTCCGGTCAGTTCCGCGACGAGATCCTGAACCTTGCCGCGAACGCCGAGGACTGGGCGAATACCAGCGCATCGTCTGCCGCCGCGGCCGCGCAGTCCGCAGCAGACGCGAAGACAACGCTTGCCACCATCAAAACCGAAACGGACAGCCAGATCAAGCGGGTGGAGGAATCCGGCGATTCGCAGGTCAAGCGGATTGAGAACGTCACGGACGGGACGCTGGCGAATATCGGCATCTCCTGTGCGGAACAGATCTGGACGACGACCGAGGCCGTGGCCGCGGGCACCGAGATCACGCTCCCGAAGGCCATGTTCTACGTGGTCGGCCGCAAGCACCTGCGGATGGTCTGGAACGGCGAGCCACTCCTGCGGGGCACGGATTTCAACGAGGTGGGGTCTTCCGATCTTACAAGCACAAAGATCTCGCTTTCATTCCCTCTGACGGCCGGCGATGTCCTGATGGCGTGGACGGTGCCCCTGGGCCGCGGGAGCATCGATGAGCTGTACTCGCTCATCCAGTCCAACTCTGACGCGATTGCGGATCTCTCTTCCAAGGTGGTCTACAAGAGCGAATCGACAACTTCTTCTGACTCTTCCAGTTCTAGCGGGAGCGGCACATGACAGCTATTAATCCAGGTATTTCCACCGCGCTCTACGGCAAGGACGGCGAGACCAAGTACAAGATCGCGCCGGAGACCAGTGCGGCGCAGACGCTTATTAACGACAGCGACGGCAACGCGTCCACGGTCGAGACTGAGATCCAAGTCCTGTGGTCGCATATTTCCAGTATTGAAAACGGGGGTGTGACCTTCAAAGGATCCCTGACCAAAGACTCCGGGCTCCCGACCGTAGCTTATAAAGCCGGCTGGCAGTACGCCGTCAAGGATCCGGGAACTTACGCTGGGCAGACCTGTGAAGAGGGCGATATGGTCCTCTGCATCAAGGACTATGCCTCCGGGTCTGCGTCTAACGACGACTGGACCGTGATCCAGTCCAACGTCGTTGGCGCGGTCACTGGGCCTGATACGGTCATTGCCGGGCATGTGGCCACGTTCAACGGCACGTCCGGCAGGATCATCCAAGATTCCGGCTTCAGCATTGCAAGCTCTGTCCCTGCCAACGCCAGGTTCACAGACACGACCTACGCCGCGGCTACGACCAGTGCCGACGGCCTGATGACGGCTTCCGACAAGGCGAAGCTGAACGGCATTGCCGCGGGCGCTGACGTGACCAACGCTGCCGCGGTCAAAGCGGCCGGGGCTTTCATGAAGGCCACGGATACGGCGGACGCTATATCGGACGGCACCACGAAGGTTGTCATGACGACGGCCGAGCGCACCAAGCTTTCCGGCCTTGCGGCCGGGGCCGAGGTGAATCAGAACGCTTTCAGCAACGTTAAGGTGGGGACTACCACGCTCTCGGCTACAGCGAAGTCCGATACCTTCAGCCTGAACGCGGGCAGTGGGATCACGCTTACCGCGGGCACCAAGGCGGTGACCGTGGCAGAGACCTACGTTGACTCCTGCATTGTGTCGTCACTCGACTCCGTTCCTTCGAACCTGAGGAACGGTGGCTTGATCATCTTGAAGCAGTGACGCCATGGCCACGTACAGCGCCTATATCAACGACAACGGCACGGCGGTGCCCATGCCCGCCAGCGCGGATACGGCGGCCGTTGCGATCAACAAGATCACAACCACGTTGGAAGCTGACCTGACGGCGGGGACGGCAGTTTCCGTACCCACGCACACGGTCGGCTCTGCGAAGCTACAGGTGTTTCTTGACGGCGTGCTTTGCCAGCCGGACGACCAATATACGGACAAGACCGTGACCACGATCGCGTTCGCTGACACCATCCCGAGCGGCCACGTGATTACAGCAGTGGCCTTTACGAACGCCACCGATCCGTCCGACGACATGGCGGCATATATCGCGGCGCTCGGGAACAAGCTCGACAAGCAGGTCTACGAGAACGAGAAGACCACATATATACAGGCTCTCGGAACGAAGTTGGATAAAGCGGTCTATGAGGACGAGAAGACCGCGGCGAAGGAGGCCGTGTCATGAGTACAACGTTAAAGGAAGTCATTCAGGCGGCCGTCACCCAAGCTGTCACCCAAGCTGTCACCCAAGCTGTCACCCAAGCTGTAGCGGATGCCAAGGTAGCGGCACACCCTGTGGGCTCATATTACTGGAGCTCAGAGAGCACCGACCCGAGCACACTTTTCGGGGGCACTTGGGAGCAGGTGAAAGACCGTTTTGTTCTCGCCGCGGGGGATAGCTACGCGGTGGGGGCTACTGGTGGTGAGGCTACACACACGCTGGCCGAGGCCGAGATGCCGTCCCACAAGCACTATGCCTATGACGACCCCACCTCGCAGGGCAGCAATTTCTTCGTCGCGTGGGGGGTTGACGGAGCGAAGGACTGGAGCGGTACGCGCGTCACGTCAAAGACGTGGGGATCGGCGTCGGGATACACGAAGGAGCAATGGGGCGAACAGGGGCCTGACATGGTCAATCAGCTATTCGCATATCAGGCGAATCGTACGACCTCCTCCACCGGGGGAGGAGCGGCTCATAACAACATGCCTCCGTATATCGTTGCTTATTGCTGGAAAAGAACCGCTTAAGGAGAAGTTATGGCTTTCCCGATTTTACACAGATTGCTTTTTGGAAATGATGGCGCGGGCCCGAAGCTGAGATCAGACATCCTGCCGACCGCCACGGCCGACACGCCGGGCGCGGTAACGACCGGAGACGGAATTACGAATACATCCGGAAAGATCTCTATCGACCTGTCTCCGTACGCGAAGGCCGCCGATGTGGCCACCGGTTACCTTCCACTCACTGGCGGAACGATAGCAACCGGCGCTGAAGCCGGTATCAACCTTGCCGGGCAGGCGAGGATATGCTCGTACATTGACGGTGCGGTCTGCATCCGAAACCTGAAAGACACGACCACGCCAAAGATCTACATGGACAATCTGGGGGTCGGCGGTGGAACCCTCTCGTACACAAATCCTGGGAACTATTTCGCGTTTTCGGCCGCGGTCAAAGCCCCGTCCTTTCAGGCGACCTCTGACGCGAGAAAGAAGACTGGGCTGACTCCGGTGCATCCTGATCTTTCAGGCCTCACCGCCTACCGCTATACGCTGAAAGACGACGGTAAGACGCACGTCGGCCTTGTCGCCCAAGAGGTTGAGAAGGTTATCCCCGAAGCCGTATCGGAGGATAAAGAAGGCTTTCTGGCGCTTGACTACAACGCGGTCGTAGCAGCGCTTGTGGATGAAGTGAATCGTCTTCGGGAGCGCGTTGAAGCGCTGGAGGCCGCGGAATGACTGTCGGTTTCTGTAACGCCGCTGGCACGGATCTTGATAGCCTTTTCTATACCGATAACAGTAACGCGGGCGCAGTCGGATTCCTGGAGCCCGCGGGGCAGGATCTGGGTAACCGCTACACCACCGCGTCGACTCTGGGCTATGCGGTTGGCCTCGTGAATTCGGCGGGAACTGATCTTGGGTACCTGCGCGGTAGCGCGGTACCACCGGGGGTTAATAGCTACTGGGCAAATATTGGGCAGTTGTACGTTAACAATAACTACCGTATCGATAATCTTACGCAGGACGATAACCAAAACTACATCGATACAGATCACTTCCGAAGGGTATCGGCTTACATCAATGCCGGCATCATTGGCCGTGGAACCGGGGACCTTACCTATCAGCTCTGCGCCGCGGCGATTTCTGGCGCGAAAGCACTAACTGTCAGTTTCGCGCTCTGGGATAACGACATGGCGAAGCACGAAGGCAGGATATGGATTGGATTATGACCAAGAAGGCAGAAACCTCCGCGACATCTACACCATTGTAGAAGAATAGGGGGTGAAGCATGTGGGAGAAAATAAGTGATTATTGCTTGGATGTCTCCAAGTACTTCTTGACTGCTGTATTTGTCGCATCTTTAATGGTGGATTTGGGTGAAATGCGGTGGTTGCTTTATGCAATTAGTGGCGTTTTGGCAACAATCTTCTTTTGTGCAGGTTTGTTCTTCATATCCAAAAGTAAGGATGAGAAAGAAAGGAAGTATAAAACAACTCGAAAGTATAACAATAAAAATAGGAGGACATAAAATGGATGCATTATTTTTCTTAGGCGTTGTAACAGTTCTCTTTGGAATTGTTTTTGCAGTTCTTTTGTCTCCAAAGGGGCAGAAGTGGGTTAATAAATATAGTTAAGTTTCTGACACAACATAAATATTTTATATATATATTAAGGTAAAAATGAAAAATATCGTAATTTTCGGCGCTCCT
>OGUJ01000541.1_pt1 | contig 27713 bp, 24 predicted proteins | sample 1573661 | NCBI WGS metagenome assembly OGUJ01 (sample SAMEA2581933, study PRJEB24529) | metagenome | biome: Human gut stool | place: China | collected 2011
CCATCTCGTATGTTGACTTCCTGCAGGCGGCCAACAAGGCATTGCAGTGGTTCGAACTCGTTCAGAAACCCGAGGAAATAGACAGTATTTTCGTGAAGAGCGACTACAAACTGGTACAGGTAGAGCTCAAAAAGATATTGTACATAGAAGGCCTGAAGGACTATATCAAAATCTATACCGAAGATGCTACCAAGCCCATCCTATCACTTATGAGTATGAAGTCCATGGAAGAGCTGCTCCCCCCCACCCGCTTTATGCGTGTACACCGCTCTTTCATTGTCCAGAAGGACAAAATACGCATCATCGACCGCGGCCGCATCGTATTTGATAAGACCTACATCCCCGTCAGCGATAGCTACAAACAAGCTTTCCAAGCTTTCCTTGACGAGCGAAGTTGAAAGGATTTGCAGCTGATTTATCGGTAAAATGTGAGCATTTGTCGATTATTATTTATATATAAACAAAAAAATCTCTATCTTTGTAACAAACAGAACGGAAGTTGTGAAACTTCCAAGAATAGAATAGTTTAGTTAAGTCTAGTTTAGTTTTTGTGTTGGAGGTTTCCTTCGTCAGCGGGCGGTAAGGAAACCTCTCTTTATTTATTGTATACCAACAACTTACACACACTAACCAAACTATTTTGCTTTTCATTAGTAACCATTTTACAGAGCTAAAAGCGTCACTTTTGACGGTATATTCTTGTCGGATTCTTGTCCAAAATACGATTTTTGTTTCCGTATTCTTGTCCAAAACAATCCGGCGTAACTACTAAAATCAAAAAAACAATGGCAACATTCTCAATCGTAATCTTACCAGCTAAAAAAATTGCTAATGGAAAACATAAGATTAGAATTATGGTATCACATAACTCACAAACTCGGTATTTAGTAACTAATATAATTATCGACTCTGAATCTGAAATTAAGAATGGAAAAATAATCAGGCGGCCTGATAAAGACATGTTAAACTTACAAGCAAAAAAAGAACTTGATCGATACTTCAAACGCTATATGGAAATTGAATCTGCTGAATCATTAACCTGCAGCCAGCTTATCAAAATAATCACAAATCCCATGACAGGTGAGCAACGAAGAATTTTCGAAGATGTAGTCGAAGAGTTCTTATCACAAATTGACGAGGAAGACCGGACAAAAACATACAAGCTCTACAAGTTAGCAGCAAATCGTTTTCTACAGTTTACTGGACCAAACTCTCTAATGGAACATATAACTCCAGTCCGGATCAATAACTATCTCAATAGTTTGAAAAGAGAAAAACTGTCAGGAACAACTATCAATATCTACACAACTCTTTTAAAGGTCATAATCAACTACGCAATCAAAATGAGGTATGTAGAATACAAAGTAGATCCTTTCGTTACCGCTAAGATCCCATCTTCCCGGAAGAGAGATACATATATCACGGTCGAACAGCTAAAGAAGATCAGAGACATGGAGCCAAGAAAATACAACGAATCGGTAGTACGTGATATTTTCATGCTCACATACTATCTCGCAGGCATGAACCTCGTTGATATGCTCGCTTACGATTTCCGTACGGATGAAATAAACTATGTGAGAACTAAGACCAGAAACACAAAAGACGGGGATCATATTACATCATTCACAATCCCAGAAGAAGCCAAACCTATCATCAAAAAATACATGAATAAGAATACAGGTCGAATAGTGTTCGGAAAGTACAAAACCTATGTATCATGCTATAATACACTTACACGGAAACTGGATACGCTAAAAAAGATTGCCGATATCAAACATGACTTCACATTATATTCAGCACGAAAAAGTTTCGTCCAGCATGGATTTGATCTTGGTATCCCACTCAGTACTTTAGAGTACTGCATCGGACAATCAATGAAAGAAGACAGACCGATCTTCAATTACGTTACAATCATGAAAAAACACGCAGACAAAGCTATTAGGGAAATATTAGATAATCTAAAATAATACTGTATATTTGCAGAATCAAGATAATACGGACATAATTCGAATTATTTTGGTTTGACTTTAGTGAGGGGGTGGTTCCCCTCACTTTTTTTATGCCGGTACCGAACTTTTCACTTACTTAATAGTAATACATAATATACAAGCTCCACAATATTGTTGATCAAGTGCTGTTGAAGTGGAGAGATTCTGTAAAAAAGAGGTAGTCTTAAGCTACCTCTTACTAATAAATATCACAATATTTACCAAATCCGTTAAAGATTGATAGAATAATTCAATACTATTATCATTCCATAAGATTCAACGAAAATGATTTTCTAAAAAACACTCCTTAAACAGGAATAAACAAAAAATATAGAAGACTGGAAATACGGATGTCATCGAGGGAGGGATCTGAAGCCGGAGAAACAAGAGAGGGCTTCTTAATGAAATTTTCACCAAATATTATGCAAGAGATAACTGAAACGGAGAGGGCATCCCAATAAAGCTACCTTTAAATTATCCCATTCTGAAACGTCTTCTATCACATCTTTGTTGAAAGAACCAATATGCAGTTTCTTCTATTTTATAATAAAAATCACCAATTCTATCGGTACTCCTCAGACGATACAAAATCTCCATGAACACAGTAGGTTGTTCATGTATATAATTTATTGCATATCCTATTCTTTCTTCTATATAACTTTTGTCTGAAAATTCACTCCTATTCAACACATCTAAAAGCTCATCTATTTGCTCGTTAGGATACGGAGTATCTGGCATCATTGCTTCTGCTAATTCTTTTTCATTAGTGAAATATACATTCAAACGACCTATTTTAGATTCTACTTGAGCAAGATGAGTTAATTCATGCACAAGAGCAGCTTGTACAATCAGATCATCTTTGATTTTCTTATCAATTATTATAAAAGGAGTTTTTGTCTTAGGATTAAATCCGACCTCACTTTCTTTGGTTGATGGTTGATAACTAATATGCCCCTTATATTCATGATAAATATACGATAATTCGCTTATCATTTCATCAAATATACCAGAATGGGTATCCTGATCATTTTTCTGCGTAGTTTGCCTCACTATAGTTCTCCATTGATCTTCTATTGTCAACATATTACTAATATTTTCTTTCCTACTCTCTTTCCGGCTTTTCGGAACTCGCCTATAAATTAACTATCTCTGTAAGCTTACATTGCAAAGATATAGGGATAGAGAACCGACAACAATTATAAATTTTAGATAAGGGAATCAGTTTTTCGGGTGCAAAAAGATTTCTCTTGAATGAAAAAGCCTCGACTCCTAAGAATCGAGGCCAGCAACTTAATGACAAGATGGGTTAATGTCATTGATATTCGCCCGCACATACATTGAGGTATTGGTTATATGCTCTGCTTCGCTCAAGGTTACTTCTTTAGGAAACTAGCAGTCTGTACCCATTGAATTATAATGATCCTAAAGGTTCGTTATATGTGTATTTACTTTCTTAAGACATGATCCTCGTTTGCCCAAATAGCCAAATAGCAATATGCAGATCAACCATCTGGACCTCTTTCTGGTTCTGGCGTATGCGAACGTACAATTACTTTTCTCTGCGGTCTTCTGCTAAAAAATTTAATTCCGGTTGGGTGATGAATTCCATCAATCATACTCTGTCGAAATATTTGCTCAAATTCACTCAATGCAGTACCAGTTCGCGGAAATCCTTTTTTGTTGACTTCGGCAGGTTTAGCACCAACAACTCCCATATCAATATCACTTGTTGCTCTAAATGGTATTTTAGGATCTAAATATTTATACCCAGTAACACTACTGCCTGACACTATTATTGTTGATCCTCTATATTTCCTTGCGAGTGAACGGGTTAAATCCCTAAACTGTTGTTCGCTATTAAAACCTAATGGATAGCTCTTTCCAGTTACAAATTTTTCTCCTTTTCTCAATTGATATTGATCTGAAACGCTCTTCCTTTCACCTGTGGCAATTACTATAACATCTTTTTGTTCTTGGATAACCCCTCGTATATTAATGCGATTATCTACTATCTTTTTCAACGGCCTATTTCCTGCTCCATTATTAGCAATAGCTCTATTCCCTTGATTCCTTTGTTCTCTTCTGTATTCTCCCATAGCACATAGATTAAAAGTAATGGATAAAGATAGGAAAATAATGAATAAGATATATCATAAAGAGGGATGTTACAGAACATGTCCTTAATGTGTAAGGCTCCGAACCTTTCGATCCAGAGCCTTACACATTCTGTTAAATAACAATGTTAGCTTCTACGTGCTCATCTACTTGCTTTCAACCGACTCTATCTAAAATTATTTTTTACTCTCCAAGCGAGTTCCCTAAAAGAATCTATCCTCTCTAAAGCACTTAAAATGCAACAAAACTCTTCAGACAATAAAGAAATATTATCTGAGTCATTTAAAGATTTTATTTGTTCATACAATTCCTGTATCCTACTCCTTACATAAACCGTTTCAGTACGCCCTCTCATCTCTACTTGGTATGTTTTAGTTATAGGAATTCCTCTTCTCTCGATTTTTAAAAGAGTTTCTTCAATTTGTTCAACTAAGATATCTTTTTTAGATTTTATTCTCATAAAATATCAATTAAATGTTTTAAGTTATTTAACGGCGCAAATATATAATTCAAATTTGAATCAACCAACTTTTCATTTAATAATCATTGTAAGAAGAAATCAACTACTCAATAAAAAAACTGCAAATGAAAAGAAAATATCATTTACCACTCCCACAAATTACAACTCACCCCAACTCCAATATAGGGACTTGCCTTATTCCCAGAAAAGCCGTATCCGGCCTGCACACCCAGCCCGAACCGCTTGCGTCTCCTGTTAATCGGAGTAACCGTTACGATTTGAGATTTAGTATACGTCTCAATGAAATCGAGATTAGGACGGAATCCACTAATTACGGCTCGATATTCATCCGTCTTGTATTCCTTCTTCTCAATGGGAAGTACAACAGGTACAGAATCTACTTCCAACGAATCACCTACAAAAATAGGTAAATAGAAAGTATCCATTCGTACAACCTCGACTCGATACGGTTTTGGAACTGTATCACGAACCGTATCAATCACGGTCACCGTATCTCTGATCGCTTCACCCGGTGCGTGTTCCACCCTTGCCGGGCGGAACACGATAAACAAGATAAGAACAACTATGATAATGTAAGGCAAATATTTCATGGCCGTATAATTACAGGTCTCATAAAATTAGAGAATTCCTTCCGGACATCGAAGCATGGGCAAACCTTGATATACTCAAACGGTTCTACCTCACCGTCATCATTCAGGTCAGGCGATGTATCCCGGTGTCCGAGCACTTCGATGATAGGATACTCTTTACAAAGCTTTGCAACCAGATTACGAAGTGAAACTTTCTGCCAGTCAGTCCGGGTATCAGCTGGTTTCCCGTTGGCATCCAGACCACCAATATAGCAGATGCCAATGCTATGTTTGTTATACGAAAAATCTGAGAACCCTTTCGTATTACAGTGTGCACCATCGATGCTTAACGGACGTCCATTCTCGACAGTACCGTCAAGGTCTACTACAAAATTGTACCCGATCTGGTTAAAACCTCTCTGTTTATGTATCCGGTCAATGTCTTTTGCACGCAGATCCTGTCCGGCACGTGTGGCCGAACAGTGAATAATGATTGAATCAATTGTTTTCATTTCTGTACCTCCTTTATTTTATTGATTAACTCCAACGCATCTTTCTCAGATGCACATTTGATGATATTAGCTATTACACTGGGAAGCTCCGCAGCATGACTGCGTTTCCGTCTGTTATGTTCTATCAAACTACGGAACTCGATATAAAGCACACCGGCAGTGATCAGCAAAGTAATGTATGGCAAAACATACCATGCAAACATCAATCCCAGTGTATTGGAAAAAATCATGAGGATTGCCCCCTGTTGTCTCATCTAAATTGCCCCCTTTGCCTCAGTTAAATTGACCCCATGTGTCTCAACCAAACTGACCCCCTAAAATAAATTTCAAGTATTGCTTGCGGATTGTCCGAGTATTGGTATTTTGTCTAAAAATATCCAAATCTTCATTATGGGCAATAAAAAATAACGATGCAAAAGTTACGTCAAGTATTACGTTTTTACTCTCAGGGTAAAGGCACCAAAACTATCAGCAGTATTGTGGGCATCTCCCGTAATACCGTCAAGAAGTACTTACAAATTTTCCATACTCTTGATATGGATTTTGAGGATGTGGTCAGTCTTGAAGACTTCCGCCTGAGCGAGCTGTTTTCCCTGGAGCCCAAACCTGTTGTCCACGATTCTCGGTATGCCGTCCTGGAACCTCTTCTGCCTTCTTACTGCAAGCGTTTACGTCATAAAGGCATGAGCCGCCGCAAACTGTACAAGGAGTACATCTCCGAGTATCCTGACGGCTATAGTCTTGCCAGCTTTGACCGTTTCATCCAGCGCCATGTAGGCATGTCCAACCCTGTGATGCACCTGGAACACAAGGCAGGGGACAAACTCTTCATTGATTTTGCGGGTGACAAGCTTTCCATTGTAGATGTGGATAGCGGTGAGATCATCCCTGTTGAAGTCTTCGTGGCCATCCTTCCATGCAGCCAGCTGACTTATGTCGAAGCCGTCATGAGCCAGAAAAAGGAAGACCTGGTAACAGCCTGTGAGGATGCGCTGCATTACTTCGGCGGAACCCCTCTGGCCATCGTGCCCGACAACCTGAAGGCCGCCGTGACCAAAAGCAGCCGTTATGAAGCCACCCTGAACGATGACTTCGCCTCCTTCGCCGAACATTACGGCTGTACCGTCATGCCCGCCAGGGCCTACAAACCGCGCGACAAGGCTCTGGTTGAAGGCGCCGTCAAACTTATCTACGGCAGCATTTACCCTTATCTGGAAGGACGTGTGTTCCATGACCTTCCGACCTTGAATGCGGCCATCCGTGTAGTCCTGGAAATACACAACAGCACACCTTTTGTCGGACGCAATTACAGCCGCAGGGAGCAGTTCGAGGAGATTGAACGCCCGGTGCTGGGGAAACTCAATCCGATACGTTATGAACTCAGGAAGTCTGTTGTGCTGACCGTCATGAAGAACGGGCATATACGGTTGAGCCAGGATGCCCATTATTACAGCGTTCCCTGCCAGTATATCGGCAAGAAGGTAAAAGTAATCTATACTTCTACAGAAGTGGACATATATAGCAACTATACCTGTATCGCCTCGCATAAACGTTCCTATGCCCGTTTTAAGTACACCACGGTAGATGAGCACAGGCCTGCACACCACCGTTATAGTGGCGACTGGAATCCGGAAAAGTTCATCAGCGAAGCTGCCGCCATACATAAGGATGTGGCGGATTATATCACCAAGGTGCTGGAACATAAGACCTATCCGGAACAGGCTTACAAGTCCTGCGCCGGCATCCTGAGCTTTGCCCGGCGAGTAGGCGCCAAAAGGCTGATAAACGCCTGCCGTTGGGCCGATTCCTATGGTCTGTACAACTATCCCGCCATTGAAAAGATACTGAACAACCGGCAGGATGAACTGCCCCTGCCCGAAGATGATGCAAGCCTGCAGGGGATGCCCGTACATGAAAACATACGTGGAAAAGAATATTTTAACTGATAACTTCTTAAACTCATCAGAATTATGGAAATGAACAAGGAAACATTGGAAAAGATGCAGCAAATGCGTCTGCAAGGCATGTATTATGCCTTTAAAACGAGTCTTGAAACCCTGCGGATGGAAAGTATGACCATCGACCAGTTCGTCTCGTGGCTGGTAAGCAGCGAGTGGGACGACCGTCGTAACAGGGCGGTGGAGCGTGCGGTAAAGTCGGCGAACTTCCGTTACAAGGCAAATGTGGAGGAAATAGACTTCTCCATAGAACGTGGCATGGACAGGAACCAGATACTCCGGCTTGCCGAACTGGGCTTTGTGAAAGAACACAAGGACCTGTTTGTTACCGGAAGCACAGGCACAGGGAAAAGCTATCTGGCTACAGCCCTGGGCTATCAGGCATGCCAGAAAGGCTTCAAGGTGCAGTATGCCAGTACGGCACGCCTGATGGGGCAACTTAAAGCAGCAAAAGCCAAAGGAACCATCCTGCTGGAACTCAAAAAGATTGAGCGCATGGATGTGCTTATACTGGATGACTTCGGCATACAGCCTTTTGACGCACAGACAAGGGGGCTGCTGCTGGACATCATAGAAGACAGGCATGGTAAAAAAACTTCAATCATAACCTCGCAGATACCGGTGAAAGACTGGTATGACATTATAGGGGAAAAGACCATAGCCGATGCTGTCTTGGACAGAATTGTTCATCAGGCTGTCAGGGTTGAACTCACGGGAGACTCTCTCAGAAAGAAGAATATTAAAAAAGAATCGGTATATTTGTAAGAAATCATTTATGTATAACAAACTGTAATGAAGGACATGAATACAAAGGACTGTCACATGCGTGCTATGAAACTTGGATGGGAGAACTAAAGAGGAGCAATATGCGTGAGACACTGGGGATCAGTTTGGTGAGATTTTCCACCTGTGACCTTTTTATGTGCGATTATTGGTTTGATGACGGTTTTGTATTCCGGGCAGCATAAATGATTACCAATCCGGGTGGGGTCAAAGCCCTGCCCGTTAAAAACAACCAAGCGATGAGACGGAAAAGCATTGATGCAATCATTTGGCGGGTATCATTACCTACATTAATTTTTATATTCCTTTCTACCAGCAGGTTTCTCTTTTAAATATTCATAATATACATTGGGATAAAATCTTTCAAATGATATTTTAGTCAAATCGGCTGGTATGTTTTTGATAAGGTTATATTTAGTAATAAGGTCTTTTTCGGATTCTTCATATTCCCAAGCAAGGCCTAAATCACATAAAGAGTTATAAAATAACACCACTTCCTCCATATTGCTCATTTGTCCTCGCAATATTTTGACATAATTGTATTTTTCTTGATAAGCAAGGATTTGTTGGTTATCCACATAGCTAACAGCTTGGTAAAGTAAACGGAAATAATTCCCTATTTCATCTTGAAAACCATAATATTCTTTGTCATTACAATTTTGGATGTCTATTTGATGCAATCTATCTCCTGTCGGATTTTTTAATTCGTTAGGAGCATATTGGGCAAGTCGCTTTTTAAAGCATTTTAGGAGTTCGTCGATATAAGTAGGGTTGTATTGGGATAAATATTTGTTTTTAAGCAAATTGTTATTGAACTTCCTGACTCCCATATAGGTTATCATATAAGCAATAGACGAAAATGTCCTGTCTTGTAACTTATCATCCCAGATTTGTAGCTGGTGTTCATACTGTTGCCGGGTTACGAACAATTCGCTAAACTGTTTATCCTGCATATATATCTTAATATCTTCTACTGCGGCTTCTATTTGAGAGAAAAATAAATTAAAAATGTCACGTGCCTTAATCTGTTGTTCATCTTTCTTTGAAGAATCCGGATTAGGTATGCATGCTTGTTCTACTTGTGCTCTACAGAATTTAACAATTTCCAAATAATTGCTTTCAAAAGACTGGATAGCTGTAATTTGACGTTGTTCTGCAAGGTTCTTTATAAGATAATAAATGCTAAGCACTGCAAATAAACCACCCATGAAAGAGCCAATATGGTCCAGGCTGTTCGTTTCAAACCATACGTTCCAGCCTGTTCCTTTGACTTGTGAGATAATGGCCCAAGCTAACAATAGGAATGAAATAAGCAAGAGTAATTTCTCTAGCCCAGAGCACTTATAGTTGTGAAAGATTGATTTCATGAGCTTCTGCTTCGATTAAGGTTAAATGATTATTGAATACAAAAGCAGTTTTACCTTGTACCTGTCTTTGTGTCTTTCTATCAGAGTCAATTCCTAATACGGAAGCTAAACGTAGCAATATTGCATTAATATCTTTGTCGATAATATATATGTCTTTATGCTGACAATCCCGTAGGAGTCCATTGAAATGTTCGTCTGATGCGTTGAATGAATATCCTATAATGATAATCTTGTCGGAATTTTCAAGGGCTTTTGAGGCGTTATACCATTCTGTGATGAATTTTTTTCCAATAACTGGCTTTAGTTTAAGTGGCGGCAGAAAAGACGGTATTGTATAATGGTGTGCATCTGAAGTGAAATCAATATTAGGCTTGATATTGTTTTCAAAGAAGTTCTCAATATTTATTTCACTATACTCTTGCTCATTGATACAGGTACTGATTTTGGTTTCTATGTCAACATAATCCGTGAGGCAACCATGAAAATAGATAGCTCTATCACCTGCAAATTGTCGAGCAAAGGTTGTGTAATTGAAAGAAATGACTTTCCATTCGTTTTGATGGCGTAGTTGAGAATATAAAGGAAGATTACAGAAGTCTTCTCCTTTCTCTGTAAATAGTTCTTTTTCTTTGCTTACAAGGTATCCCTATAGCATCCATGTTATATAAATGTACGACTTCATATAACTTTCGTGTCCGGTATAAAAACCGATGAAATATTTCAAAAGTAACTGTTCTATATCTAATATATTACGGTAAACATGGCGTAATATGGGATGGTTGGAGTTATTCAGACTTCTTTGTAGGATTGTGCGTAATACGGCTTTGAATGTATCTGTAAATACAATCTTGCTATAGTCGATAAGGCTGTCATCTACAACCAAAACCTCTTCTCCTAGCACTTCACGAATAAGATTTTGCGTATTCGAATCAATGATGGTACCTTCACGCATAACCAATAACTTATCCATAAGAATTTTGATGAGTTCTCCCATCTTTTTTTCATCTTCGGTCAAATTTGCATTATTATCCAATTCTTGAGAAATACTTTCTTTTATAATAGCCATTTCTCGATTAAATTCGTCGGCAAAACGGTCTATGGTCTTTCTTACAAAATCTTCAAAGCGGAACATCAGGCGGGGAAGAACAGAACGGAGTTGAGCGTCTAATGCACGACCCTCTTCTGTTGTTGCATATTCTGCTATTTGAGGAATAAGTTCTCCTGTGAGCGGCATACCTATATTCGCATCCACACCTGCGCCTAAGACAATGGTTTTCATACACAATACCTATTTTTAATGATTAAAATGCAAAGTTACTTGATTTGACTTATATCACCAACTTTCATCTTTATTAAAAGATTGATTTATAAAAAAACTTCGATAAGTAATGTTGTTATTGGTGGTTGCTAGCTTATTTCTTAAATTGCTGGTCTTTCTTCTTTATTTCTTTTCGTCGGTTTCGGCTACGACAAGTTTCAGGAAACGAAGTCCTCCTTTACACGGAGGAGGGCAATGTTGGATGCTGTTATTTGTTTCATACAGTTTTGGCTTTAAAAAGTACAAAAAAATAGGCTAGTATCTTAGAAAACGAAACTATATACGTTATTATACGCAATCGCTGGTACAATAAAGTATATAGTTGCGTATTTCGCTTTTAAATTACCATTTCTTAACCTCGCCTTGTAAAGTCTTCATATCTTTGTTTCCATTATAAATAGCGAAACATTGCTCAGAAGTTACCCCCGATAGCTTTGCCCATTTGGAGATACCCTTGAAAAAGTCAGAAGAGTATGTGGCTCCTGATTTTATTTCATAAGCATATTGTTTGCCTTCCTCTGTGCGCAATAAATCAACTTCATTGCCTGTACTGTCTCTCCAAAATGAAAGATTGGGCTCTTTTCCTTTATTATATGCTTCTTTGATAAATTCATTAATCACAAGATTTTCAAATAAACCTCCACGGAGGAAATGAGTAGCTATTTGGTCGGTGTTTCTTATGTCAAGCAGTGAACATGCTAGTCCTGTGTCATAGAAATAGAGTTTTGGAGCTTTTACTAGCCGTTTAGCATAGTTGTTGTGATCAGGTTTTAACAAATAGCAGATGTAACTTGCCTCCAAAATGGAAATCCATGAGGTTGCTGTGGTTACGGATACTCCACATTCATTGGCCAACGACGAAATATTGAGGAGTTGTCCAATACGTCCTGCACACAATTTCAAAAAACGAATAAATTTACTCAAGTCTCCAATATTCCGCATCAAACGCACATCGCGTTCTACGTATGTCTGAATGTAGAATGGATAGTAGTCGGTAGGGGTAATGTCTTTGTCGTAAAGACGAGGATACGCACCTGTGAAAATCTCTTCGTTCGTAGTAGGGGGGGAGTATGTTACCTTCTTTCATTTCAAGATGAGAAAAAGGTAATAACCGGAGAATTGCTGTTCTACCTGCAAGTGATTGGTTAATGCTCTCCATTAAAAGAAAATTATGAGAGCTCGCAAGCAGGTACATTCCTTCTCTATTTTCTTTATCGGTATGAGTCTGAATATAAGAGAATATAGATGGCACTCTTTGTACCTCATCAATAATTGTTTTATCAGGATACGTAGCAAGAAAACCTCTTGGATCTTCAGTTGCAAATAATCTCATATCCGGATCTTCTAATGATACGTATTTATATTCCGGAAATGATGTTTTAAGTAACGTTGATTTACCCGATTGTCGTGGTCCCGTTAGGGTAACAATCGGATACTTTTTCGTTAACTCCAATAGTCTGTTTTTTTATGCTCTTTCTATCATATTGAATCTGTTTATGCAAATTTACTTCAAAAAAGTGAATTTGCAAATTTAATACAGGGCTATTTTGATAAATGAATGATTTGTACTATCTTTGTGCAGTAATGTTAAGATGAACAGACATCATGAAGATGATGTGAGACTGAATCAGACAAACTTCAGTTACTAAAACATTACTAAGAGTAAAATTGACATTATTATAACCTTGTAAATAAGGATCTTGTGGAGAAAAGGTTCGAATCCCTGTCTCTCCGCAAACTTATCGAATGGTAAGTGGATAAAAAGCCTACAAGTTCACAACTTGTAGGCTTTTTACTATTTATACTTTTTATTTCCAGAACATCTGAGTGAACAAAAAGGTATAATAATGCTACCATTTTATAATCAGACATTACCGTATTGATGGAAATTATATTATTTTGACCGGTAGAAAATAAGCTATGAGACTCACAGACCCTAAATGCAAATACATTTTTGCCTTCATTCTTTTATTGGGGGTCTTCTTATGTGGGTATAATTCCAAACAGTGGTATGTCACAAATCATCGGATTAAAAAAAACATTTCTCTTATCTATTCTTGTTCAAAAGATAAAATCGGGCATGGACGCTTTGAAGAACTTGTAAAACAAGAGTTTAAAGCGCAGGGTATAGAGCCTGTGTTTGATGAATTTTACCTTGATTGTGACCGTTTCGACCAGAAAGTCGAAATGGAACATATGGGTAATTATCTTGAAATTCTGAAAACTAAGCCGATAGATCTTATTTTAGCGGTAGGGGACCAAGCTGCTTTTTCTTTGTTATCGACCCGTCATCGCCTTCTCTATTCTATTCCTGTGGTAGCCTGCAACGTGCATTTCCCTGATGAAAATCTTATAAAAGAGTATGAATCCAGAAAGGTATATGTGTTGAGAGATACTCCGGACTTTAAACGCAATATGGATTTTATAAAGTCTTTGCAACCCCATGTAAATATGGAGATTGTTTATAATATTGATTTAACTACTCTTGGGCATAAATCTTTTGACTTGCTGAATCGGGTTATCGACAGAAAGAATGTGCAGATTTTGGGGCATAAGTCAGCGTTTTCTATGGAGTATGAGTACAAGGAAATGAGAGAAATGATAGAGTATTACAGTCTGATGCCTGCTGTTGCAAATCATAATTCAGAAAAGGAGGAACTGACTGTGAGCCTCTGCCCTTTCCGATACATAAAAGGTGCTTCTTTGCTTGTTATGATGGAAAATTCGAAATGTGAGCAAGAGAGGAAGACATTCTTACTTGATAAATTTGATCTGGTATCGCTTCCGATAGTAAATGCTCTGAATATACCTTCTTTCAGTTGTGTACGCGAGGGATTTGGAGATGGGAGTAAAATTGTAGGTGGTTATATGGCTACTGAAGAGATCTCTGCACAAGCTGTTACCGGTTTATCCGTCCGGCTAATGAATAAAGAGAAAATAGGTATGCCTAAGATAAGGGATCTGGAGAAAGAGTATGTGCTGGATTGGAGTGTCTTTTCGTCCTATAATGGTTATGATATTGGAAATGTGGCAAAGGATGTGCGTATTATTAATTATCCGTTCTATGACCATTACCGAAGGGAGGTTTATTTATTGGGTGTGCTATTTATTCTTGCATTCATTTTCATATCAATCAGCCTGTTGCGTACGCGGCGACGTTCTCTGATAGAACGTAAGAACTTACAAATATTGGAAGAAGCACACAAACGGTTGACTCTTTCTGCCGACGGAGGGCAGATTTCATTATGGAATATGCAGGGAGATGACATTGAGTTTGACGATAATTATACGCGTCTGACAGGTATGGGAAAAAGAAGGGTTAAGAGAAGCACCTTTTTAGAGTATGTACATCCCGATGATTCTCAGTTATTGAGTTCTTTTTACGGAGCACTTTACAAATCTCCGGGCATGCAAATACAACGGGCACGTTTTTGTTTTGATGAAACGGAAGAATATCAATGGTACGAATTGCGCTGCCGGAGTCTGAAAGATGTAGAAGGCGAGATGATGCTGGCAGGTATCATGCAGAATATTCAGGAGGCGGTAGAACGTGAGCATCAGTTGATTCTGGCTAAACAAATGGCTGAGAAAGCTGAATTGAAACAATCTTTCCTTAATAATATGAGTCATGAAATTCGTACCCCGCTCAATGCAATTGTCGGATTTACGAATGTGTTGATAGGCGAAGGTTCCGAAGAGATAGATCCGGATGAAAAGGCAAGTATGCTTGATATCATCAATCATAATAATGAATTGCTTTTGAAGCTTATTAATGATGTGCTGGAAATATCCCGTCTGGACTCCGGAAGTCTGGATTTCGAAATAAAGGAATGGGATATGACAGAGATTATGAAAGAGATTTATCTGACGTATCAGCCGTTAATTCAGCCTTCCTTGCAGTTTCATCTTGAATTGGGTAATCCGGTTCCTTTACTTGTGCATATTGATCGTTTCCGTTTTACTCAGGTTATCTCCAACTTTTTGAATAATGCAAATAAGTTTACTCAAAATGGTCATATAACATTGGGATGCAAAGTGGACGAAGAACATCATGAAGTTTGTATATATGTAAAAGATACCGGTAAGGGAATTGATGAAAAGGAACTTATGATGATTTTTGACCGTTTTTATAAAACAGACGAATTTGAACAGGGAAGCGGTCTCGGACTTGCTATTTCTAAAGTTATTATCGAGCGATTGTCAGGGCGTATAGAAGTGCATTCAGAGAAGGGGAAAGGCAGCTGTTTTGCAGTGATTTTATCATTGGCGGATGTACGGAAGGATCATTTGGATGAGCTTTTATAAAGTGTCGTGGCGGGTGATCCGCTTGATCTGATTCAGCGGGGCCGGTTTCATGATAGTGGCCCCCTGTACTTACATAAAAATCCCCCTCTGTCCTTTGAGGCAGAGAGGGATTTCAACTTATTATTTTCTCAATGTTTATTTACGGAAAGGCGGTTTTACTACCACAGCTTTCAGCTTACGGCCACGCATATCGATGCATATCTCCGTACCGACCTTGCTATATTCAGGCTTTACATATCCCATGCCAATACCGATTTTACGGGTTGGAGACATTGTGCCCGAAGTCACAATCCCGATTTTATCACCTTCGGCTGTTACCAGTTCGTAACCATGTCGGGGAATACCACGGTCGATCATTTCAAAACCTACCAGTTTGCGGACTGTGCCCTCAGCCTTCTGTTTTTCAAGCATTGGGCGATTTGTAAAGTTCTTGCCATCCACGAATTTAGTAATCCAACCAAGTCCGGCTTCAATAGGAGAGGTAGTGTCATCCAGATCATTGCCATACAGGCAGAATCCCATTTCAAGTCGAAGTGTGTCACGTGCGCCAAGTCCTATCGGCTTAATGCCAAACTCGGCTCCTGCTTCGAAAACGGCATTCCAGATCTTTATGGCAGCATCAGGATAGAAATAAAGTTCAAATCCACCGGCTCCGGTATATCCCGTATTAGAAATAATCACATTTTTCTCACCGGCAAACTCACCAACCTTAAATGTATAATAAGGAATATCGGAAAGGTTAATGTCTGTCAACTTTTGCAGAGCTTGAATAGCTTTCGGACCTTGTACGGCGAGTTGCGCCATATTATCAGAAGAATTTTCCAGTTCGGCTCCTTCTGTATTGTGAGAGACGCACCAATTCCAGTCTTTCTCTATGTTTGAAGCGTTGACAACCAATAAATACTTTTCCGGTTCATATTGATAGACCAGCAGGTCGTCAACAATACCGCCGTCTTCATTCGGAAAACAGGTATATTGAATTTTGCCCGGCACTAAAGCTGCCACGTTATTTGAGGTCACTTTCTGCAAAAAAGCCAATGCATGAGGCCCTTTCACCCAAAATTCACCCATGTGGGAGACATCGAAAACACCGACATTATTACAGACAGTAAGGTGTTCGTCAATGATACCGGTGTATTCAATAGGCATGTTATATCCTGCAAACTCGTGCATCTTAGCACCAAGTGCGATATGTTTCTCGGTAAATGGAGTGGTTTTCATGAAATGAGAATTTAAGAATTATATAAATAATGATTATTTAGAAGCTACAAGTTCAGCAATCTTCACAATGACTTTCATTGCCTTTTCCATGTTCTGGATCGGAACAAATTCATAGCGGCCATGGAAGTTCAGCCCACCTGCAAAGATGTTAGGACAGGGTAAACCTTTGAATGACAATTGGGCTCCATCCGTTCCTCCACGAATTGGTTTCACATTCGGCTTCACGCCTACAGCCTCCATTGCGGCAAAAGCAGTATCGATAATATGCATCACAGGCTCAATCTTTTCTCGCATATTATAGTATTGGTCACGCAACTCAAGAGTGGCGGTACCTTTACCAAACTCTGCGTTGATCTTGTTTACCAGATGCTCTATTTCTTTCTTGCGATCTTCAAATTTATTGCGATCATGGTCACGAATGATATAGGATACAGTACTCTGCTCTACATCCCCCTGGATACCGATAAGATGATAGAATCCTTCGTATCCGGAAGTATGTTCCGGAGTTTCATGCCGGGGAAGCATGGTGATGAATTGGTTGGCTATGCGGATAGAGTTAATCATTTTATGTTTCGCATAGCCCGGATGCACATTACGTCCCTTAAAAATGATTTTGGCAACAGCGGCATTAAAGTTTTCAAACTCCAATTCCCCGACTTCTCCTCCGTCCATCGTATAAGCCCATTCACATCCGAATTTCTGAACATCAAACTTATGAGCACCTTCACCTATTTCTTCATCCGGATTGAAACCGATCCGGATTTTGCCATGTTTAATTTCGGGATGTTCTTGCAGATAGACAACGGCTGATACAATCTCGGCAATACCTGCTTTGTCGTCTGCTCCTAATAAGGTTTTACCATTGGTGACAATCAGATCTTCTCCTTTGTGATCAAGCAATTCGGGAAATTGAGCCGGTGAAAGCACAATGTTTTCTTCGGCACAGAGTACAATATCCGAACCATCATATTTTTCTACAATGCGTGGAGTTACATTTTTTCCACTCATGTCGGGACTCGTATCCATATGTGCTATGAAACCGATAACAGGTAATTCCTTGTCTGTATTGGCCGGCAATGTTGCAAAAAGATAACCGTTTTCATCCAATGTTATATCTTCTAACCCCAAAGACTCTAATTCGGACTTTAGATATTCGGCAAATACCATCTGTCCCGGAGTACTGGGAGTAAGTCTTGTCAGTTCGTCCGACTGTGTGTCAAAGCTTACATACTTTAAAAAACGTTCTACTAAATTCATATCATTAAGAATTAATAATTTGCTAATCTATTATTTTTCACGCCTGTAAAGGTAAAAAAAGAGCCGTGAACTGCCAAGCAATTCACGGCTCTTTTTTAATACATTATTCTATATTTAGTCACTAATAGCTACTTAGAAACAGCTGGAGCCATCGAAACAATGGGTGCAGACCTTACATTTTGGCAGTCCGATAGCTTCAATTAGTGTTTCAATCGTATTGAATTTGAGGGAAGAAAGTCCAAAACGTTCAGCAATAATACTTACCATTTTTTCATATTCCGGTGAACCGGTAGTAGCATATTTATCCAGGTTTTTGTTTTCATCTCCTTCCAAGTCTTTTATTATTTGTCTGGTGATCAGTTCCATGTCTGATTTTGAGGCAGTAAACCCAATAAAGGGACAGCCATAAATCAGCGGTGGACATCCAATACGCATATGTACTTCTTTTGCACCATAATCAAAAAGTATTTTCACATTATCGCGCAACTGCGTACCGCGTACAATGGAGTCGTCACAAAAGATGATACGCTTGTCCTGAAGCATTGCACGGTTAGGTATTAATTTCATCTTTGCTACCAGAGAACGTAATTCCTGCTTACTCGGAGTAAAACTACGAGGCCAGGTGGGAGTATATTTAGTAATGGCTCTATGATAAGGAATCCCTTTCCCTTCTGCATAACCTAATGCCTGTCCAATACCCGAATCCGGGATTCCACAAACGCAATCGGCGTCAAAATTATCCTGTTCTCCCATTTTCATTCCGCTCGTGAAACGCACTTCCTCTACATTACGACCTTCATAGCATGAATTGGGAAAGCCGTAATATACCCAAAGGAATGAACAAATCTGCATTTTATCGTTGGGCTTACGGAGTTGTTCTAAACGGTCGGCGTGCATACGGACAATCTCACCGGGACCTAAATAACGTTCTATTTCAAAATCAAGATTCGGAAAACTGTTGGATTCACTGGTAGCAGCATAAGCCCCCTCTTTTTTACCGATAATTATAGGAGTACGTCCCCATTTGTCACGTGCGGCAATCACTCCATCTTCTGTTAACAGAAGCATGGAACACGATCCCTTGATATGGTTATATACGTTTTCAATCCCTTCAACGAAGTTTTTTCCTTGAATAATCAATAAAGCAATAAGTTCAGTCTGATTGGTGTTACCCGAACTAAGTTCGGCGAAATGCATGTTTTGTGAGAGTAGTTCCTCTTCAAGTTCTTTGAGGTTGGTGATCTTTGCGACTGTAACAATGGCGAATCTGCCAAGATGTGAATTGATAATAATGGGTTGTGCGTCTGTATCACTAATAATGCCTATACCGGCATTTCCTTTAAATTTATCAAGTTCCTCCTCAAACTTAGTCCGGAAATATGAACTTTGTAAATTGTGGATCGAACGGATAAATCCTTGTTCTTCACTATATGTCGCCAGTCCTCCCCGTTTTGTTCCCAGGTGTGAGTTATAGTCTGTGCCGTAGAATAAATCGGTCACACAGCTCGTTTTCGAGACTGTTCCGAAAAAACCTCCCATATGATTCTTTTTTGATGTTGTTTTTAAAAAGATGGCGCAAAAGTACAAAAAAGATTCGTGTTGGCATAGGTTTCTATAAGAAATCAGTTTTTCAGGCGATCCTCCAGAAACGCCTGTAAAATACGGGCATGATTATAAACCGGTTCCTTAGAAGCATATAAAAGAGTGACTGTTTTATAAGGATGTATCCGGACTAAAAAATCAGTTACTTTATCGGAGGTTTCAAGCTCTTTCCGGTACATTGCCGCAAACTCTTCCCAATGTCCTGGGATATCTCCGTGAAACCATTTTCTCAAATCGGAAGAGGGAGTCAGTTCCTTCGCCCAATAATCATACTTTAAATATTCTTTTTTCATTCCACGAGGCCAAAGCCGGTCAACCAGTACACGATAGCCATCCTGTTCCGAAGGATCTTCATATACACGTTTAATTCTTATCTGATTCATATCAATGATCTTTTGATTATAATAACTTAATAGAAATAGAAAAAGTTTATGGAAGAAAGGACAAATCATAATACCTTAAGAAAATGTGAGTTTTAAAATTCAAACATTGTAAGTGCATCGTTCTTCAAGTGGAGATTGATAAGAGAAGTTATGAAAGATGAAAATCGGAACATAAGGAATTAACAAATCATTCATTTTGTTTGTAGAGCTTTATATTGGTATTATACCTATTTAATTATTATAATCTGCTGAGAAACAAATTTATGTGAATAGCTCTGCAAAGCGATCTAAACGCTCTTTTTCTATTCCAATTATAAATACCTATTTTACAAAGGTTTGCATTTAATTCAAAATTTACTTCCCAGAAATAGGCTTGCGGAAATTTGCAAGCTACAAAAATAAATTATATTTTTGCGGCTGTTTTTGCAAAACCGGTTTACATGAATCGGATCGATAAAACAGTTATTGGCGAATAATTAACTATTAATGTTTAACCAAACCAATTTAAAATTTAGAAAAAATGAAGAAAAGTATTATTATGTTTGCATTAGCAGCATTGATGAGCACAAGCGTTTTCGCTCAAAACAATGATGCAGAACGCCTTCCGGGGTACAAAACAACTTTCGAAGGTAATGGATTTTGGAATAACTGGTATATGTCTTTAAACTTTGGTGCGCAGTCTCTCTTCGCTGAAAACTCTAAAGATGCAAAATTCAGAAACACTATAACTTTTATGCCGACTCTTTCGGTAGGTAAATGGTTCAACCCTTATTGGGGAGTTCGTTTGCAGGGTACAGGTGGCTCATTGCATGGATTTACATCTGGAGCTAATTCAATGTTACATTATCAATATGGTGCCGTTCATGCAGACTTTATGTTTGGACTGATCAATTTCTTCGCTCCTTATAAAGAAAATCGTCGTTTTGACATCGTTCCTTTTGCAGGTATCGGTGGAGCATTCATCCGCAAAGGTGACCAGTCATTTACAATCAATGCAGGTATTCAGGCACGCTACCGTATTTCAAAGCGTTTCGATATCAATGTTGAATACCAGGGAGCTATTTTAGACGACGATATGGTAGTTCGCGGCGGTTTCCCGAACGATGGAATCAGTGGGCTGACAGCCGGCGTTACTTTCCGTTTCGGAAAAACCGGTTTCAAGAAAGGTTACTCTTCACGTCAGTACAATGCAATTAAGAGCAACTATTCTGACTTAGAGGCAAACTATACTTCTTTGAAAAAAGAAAATGCTGCACAACAAGCCGAAATTGCTGAGTTGAAAGCACGTAAGCCGGAGGTTATCAAAGAAGAAACCGTAATCGATAATTCAGAAATCAAGGCTCTCCCAAGTACTATCACTTTCCCGTTCAACAGCAGTAAAATTGAACTCTCACAGGAAGTAAGTATCTTCAATATTGCTGAATTCTTAAAAGCAAATCCTGAAATCCGTGTTCGTCTGACTGGTTACGCCGACAAACGTGGTTCGGAACAAGCTAACAGAATTGTTTCTGAAAGACGTGCCAATGCAGTGACAGAGGTATTTGTCAATAAGTACGGAATTGCTAAAGATCGTATCACTACAGAATTCAAAGGTACCAGCACTAAATTTGAAAATGATGACTGGAACCGTGCAGTAGTTGTGGAATTGATTAAGTAATAACAATTATACTACCTTTTTTAAGAAGGCGCATTGATAGATCATATCAATGCGCTTTTATTTTTAATGGCCTTTTTTCAGCTCTGCCGCACATTCCGCGCAACATCCTTTTAATACATAATTTATGCTTCGTACGGCAAATCCTTCAGGCAAATCTACTACGGGGACATGAATGTTTTCAAGGCAGAAAGTCTTATGGCAATATTCACAGTAAAAGTGCGTATGCAAATCTTTCACGGCACAAGTACATTCACTGTCACAAACTGCATATTTTAAAGATCCTGTACCATCATCTACGCTATGTGCCAGATGTTGGGAAACAAACAGGGTAATCGTTCGGAATATGCTCGACTTATCCACAGTATCCAGTTTGTTCTCCAAATCAAGAAGTGAAACAGCTTGTTCCGCATCTATCATAGCTTTTAAAACCAGCATCCTTATGGCAGTAGGTTTTATTCCTCTCTGTTCTAATATCTTCAAACACAAATTTTCCATTCTCATTTAATCATTTTCTGTATACGAATAGCATTCACTATGGCAATCAATGTCACACCTACGTCTGCGAAAACTGCTTCCCATAAAGTTGCAATACCACTTGCTCCCAATACCATTACCAGCAATTTTACTCCAAATGCCAGCGATACATTCTGCCAGATGATGCGGCGCGTACAACGTCCGACCTTTATGGCAGTCGCCACTTTCGAAGGTTGATCTGTCTGGATAACCACGTCTGCGGTTTCAATAGCGGCATCACTTCCTAACCCTCCCATCGCAATACCTACATCACTTAAGGCAAGTACCGGAGCATCATTCATTCCGTCACCGACAAAAGCAATCCGGTTATCTTTGTTTTCCTTCAGCTTTTCCATATGCTCTACCTTTCCTTCCGGTAGCAGATCACCATACGCCCGGGTAAGTCCCAGTTTGTTTGCAAAAATGCTAACAATACTCTGTTTATCACCTGACAAAATCTGAATATTCTTAATATTTAACTCTTTAAGTGATCTGACAGTATCTGCTGCATCGTCCTTTAACACATCGGACAATGTAATGTAACCTATATATTTATTTCCGACAGCACATACGACTGTTGTTTCCGTTATCGAAAGAATATACGCCGGAAACTCAATGGAATATTTCGACAACAATCTGGCGTTACCGACCAACACTTTTTCTCCATCAACCTCAGTCATTAACCCATAACCTGCAACCTCTTCTATATTCTCAGCAGCAGTAAGGCCAATCTTTTTCTTTTCGGCATAACTAACAATAGCTTTGGCTATCGGATGAGTACTATTTTTCTCAACGGAAGCTATTATATGTATCAGTTCTTCTTTTGAAACGCCTGGAATAACTTCACAGGATTCCACTTCAAAAACTCCTTTAGTCAGAGTACCTGTTTTATCAAATACGACTGTATTGACACGGGTTATGGCATCCAGATAATTTCCACCTTTGAACAAAATACCTAAACGGGAGGCTGCTCCAATTCCTCCGAAATATCCTAATGGAATACTGATAACCAATGCACACGGACATGAAATCACCAGAAAAACCAATGCCTTATACAGCCAATCATTAAAAACAAATCCGAATAACGGGTTTATGAATGAATAGATATATGGGATCAGCACAATCAAAAAGGCAAGGCCGATAACAATAGGGGTATATATACGGGCGAATTTTCTAATAAACAATTCGGCCGGTGCTTTACGTTCAGAAGCGTCCTCTACAAGTTCCAGAATACGAGCCAATGCGCTTTTATCAAAAGGCTTTGTCACCTTCATCCGGATCACTTTGTCTGTAACAATCATACCGGCAAGTACCTCCTCACCTTTGCGAATATCTCGTGGAACACTCTCTCCGGTAAGGGCCGCTGTGTTGAATGCTGCTATTTCGTTAAGCATAATTCCATCCAACGGTACACGTTCACCGGCTTTTATTTCGATAATTTCGTTTATAAAGACTGACTTCGGATTGACTGTAACGATCTCGTTCCCTCTCACTACCATTGCCTTTTCGGGTCTGACATCCAACAAGGCACTGATATTACGTTTAGCCTTGTCTATTGCTCGATCCTGAAATAATTCACCAACTGAATAGAACAACATGACAGCAACTCCTTCGGGATATTCCCCGATATAAAAAGCGCCTAATGTTGCGACTGACATCAACGTAAACTCACTGAAGTAATCTTTCTGGAGAATACTGTCCCATGCTTCTTTTATCACAGGTAAGCCGACAGGCAGATAGGCCAATACATACCAAACCAAAGAAACTGTATTTTCCTTGAAAAAAGCAATATCCAGTTGATTCATTATACCGCCTGCTACCAACATCACCAATGAAAGCATTACTTTCCAATATTCGCCTATGAAGCCATTTGCTTCCTGGCAATTTCTGACCTGCATATTTGCATTCGTTTCACATTTGCATTGTCCCATAATCATGTTTATTATTAGGTTTATGATACAAAGGTAGCGGATTGCAGGTGCAACAAAGTTGCAGAAACTCAACCGGAAAAGTTTCGAAGGCATTTCGGAATCCGGGAAGGTACTTTTTTACATCAAAACAGGTGCAAGGAATTTAACCAGAAAATATCCTCCGGCAATCAGCCATAGATGCAACAGGGAAGCAAGTATAAATGGTTTGGCACCAGCTTTTTTGAATTTGTCAATGCTGGTTTCGGCTCCCAATGCAGTCATCGCCATGGTAAGCAAAAAAGTATCCAGATTATTGATGAAAGTGATCAACCCTTGTGGCAGTAAATCAAAAGAATTAAAACCGATAACTGCCAGAAAACCGATGGCAAACCATGGAATGGATATGTCTTTCATGCGGCCGCCTTGTCCGCCTGTTTTCACTGCTGCCCTGGATACCATGAAACTGGTGATCAACAGTACCGGAACCAGCATCATTACGCGGATCATTTTCACGATAATGGCAACATCGGAAATTTCTTTTCCCATCGCATTTCCCGCACCTACCGTATGTGCAACTTCGTGTAACGTAGCACCGGTAAAGATTCCCATTTCGTTGGGCGACAACATAAAAGTTCCGTTTCTATATAATATAGGATAGATAAACATTGACAGAGTACCAAAAATAACTACGGTGGACACAGCTACCGCAGTTTTGTATGGCTTGGTCTGGATGGTCGATTCAGCCCCTAAAATAGCGGCTGCACCACAAATGCCGCTACCAATGGAAGTCAGTAGTGCGACCCCACGGTCCATCTTAAGCATACGTCCAATTAAGATACCTCCGAGAATAGTTGTAGCTACTACAATGGCATCGATAAATATGGCAGGTAGCCCCACTGCCAGCACATCCTGAAAAGTCAATTTAAAACCATAAAGAATAATGCCTATCCGTAAGATACGTTTTGAGCAGAACTGAATACCCGGTACCCATGTTTCCGGAAGATTGTTTCTGAGGCTATTGGCATATAGCATACCTAAAATAATACCTACGATCATCGGACTGAAAGAGAGTCTTTTTATGAACTCCATGTCGCCTATGTAAAAGGCTGCACATGAAAACAGGGCTATTAACAATACCCCGTGAAGCATACTGTTTCTTTTTTCGCTTAACATAAATGAATTTATTTATAGTGTTTTTATTAGTACACCACAAAGTAAGCACTTTAAATCGGGACGCAAGCAATTAAAAAATTTATACCCCATAACTTATCGTTATTTCTGTTCTTGAAAATATGTTCCGGTTTTGTTATTATAAAAAAGCCCCATCCAAAGTATAATCTATACGCTTGGGATGGAGCTTGATTTTAGGAAAAGTCAGTCAGACTGATCACTATCCTTTTATTTTTCTGCAGGCATTGCCGGTGTTGTGGGCCAATATGGATTTTGGTACAGTGGAGATAAATGGACGGATGTATGGTCAGAAGCTGTCAACAGGAATTGTTTAATTGGCAATGGTTGTAAATAATGGGCCATATGCCAGGTATAACCATCCTTATATAAATTTTCGGATCCCATATTTTTCTGATAAGGCCGGAGATACTCACTTAAACTGGCATTTGAGACATTTGCCGATGAACTACCGTCAGCAACCAACTGATCGACATACCACTGTTCCATCGGAGTGTTCCAAAGATGGAATCCTTCCACATGATATGGTTCTGTAATCATTTGATCCAATGATCTCCAACGTATCAAATCCATCCAACGCAAACCTTCCGCCATCAATTCACTACGACGTTCACGACGAATATTATACAACACAGGGTCAGTCAGCAATGCTCCGGCGGAATAAGCTCCCCAATCTAACTTTTCTTTAGTCATATCTGTCGCATCAATGGTCACTTGTGGATCAATAGCTGCGCCTTTGAAGCCCGCTGCTGTACGAATCGTTTTCCAATATTCCAATATTTTTCCAGAAGTGATATTGCGCGTCAACTGATATTCAGCTTCTATATAGTTCAATAGAGCCTCTGTGGCACGAAATACGATTGACCCGGTATAACCTTCATAATTACCACAAAGCTTTTTATCAAAAGTACCGCCTTTTCGAAGAGCATAACCTGTGCTATAGCCTTTCTCGGCATTAGTCGATAAGATGACCGGATAGGGCTCATTCTCCACACCCATATTTTCTTCTGCATCCATATTCTTAAATAAGTTTTTCTGATTTGGTTCTTTTAAGAATATGTACAAACGAGGATCGGCATTTTTCCTAACCAATGCCAGCGTCTCATCATTATAAGAAAAACCGTCATGCGAAGCATAGCTGGGCTTACCATCCTTCATTACGAAACCTTCAACCATGCTGCGGGTCAAGCCAATGCCATGATTTCCGTGCTGAACAGGAACTTCCACCTGGTTCATAACACCTAACCCTTTACTATATTCACGCCACAATAAAACATCCGTATATCCGGACATGTCGATGTTGCCGAACATACTAAAATAAGGATTATCAGGATCTGATTCCGATTGAGGCACTAATCCCGTATTTGAGGTCAAGTGTCCTTTGTACTTATCAGCGATGATTTCCGCATTCTTTGCCGCTACTGTAAAAAAGTAGGTGATTTCATTATCAATATTGCCGGAAGGATATTCGTAATTCGCATTATAATCTTTAGCTTTACCGGGCCAGCCTTCGCCGTTCGGAACAAAAGCAGTACCTTTAAAATAGTTCAGCCACGAACCTTCGAACAATGCTACGCGTGATTTCAGCAAAATAGCTACATCTGGTGACAATCGGTTATGGCGATCATCAAAATTATCACTCATATATATTTGTGCGCTATCCAAATCTGTGAGAATAAAACGAGCCACTTCGTTACGTGGGCTGCGCTTGTTGGCTGCCACCAGAATCGCTTCGTTATCGGGCATAGCTTCTTTCAATATGGGTAAATCGCCCCATTGTTGAAGCATACTGAAATATCTGTAAGCACGGAAAAAGTAAATCTCACCAATATATTGACGAATGTTACGGTCTGAACCGGCGATTTCGTTTTTATTGTAATAATTGAGTATCGTATTCAAAGAATAATTGATACTACGAATATTATCCCACGACCAGTTACTATTGGTCTGACCTACTTTCCATTGATCTGTTGCGTATTTGCCGTCCGCAGAAAAGGTAGCTTGATTATCTGTATGGTTGTCATATCCAAATGTACCATAACCTCCGCTATGAGAGGGCAATATGTCGGCGTATAGCTGATTAGCTATACTCTGAACCTGGTTTTCATCCTGATAGTAGTCTTCAGGAACAACGTAAGAAGGTGGTTGCTTATCTAAAAAATCTTCACACGCAACAACTGAAGTAGCCAGTACGGCTACAGCTAAAAATTGTAAAATATTGAGTTTCATAATTGTTCTCCATTAAAATGTTACACTTAATCCGCATGACAGAGTTCTTGATAAAGGATAGCCATTGCCTCCTGAACCACCGGAAATTGTTTCTGGGTCAAACTGGTCAACCAGACTTGTTCCAGTCCACAAATTTTCTCCGGAGAAATAAATGCGTAAATTTTGAACTCCATACCGGGCAGTTAACTTTGTAGGAAATGTATATCCTAACTGTAGATTTTTCAAACGAATATAAGCCGCATTCTGCAAATAGCGAGTTTGAGTCTGTAAATTCTTATTACTATACAATGGACGAGGTAAATACGAATTAAGATTAGGACTCTGATAGCCCTCCTGAACCGACCATGTGTTATCGTT
>OGUJ01000562.1_pt1 | contig 26907 bp, 19 predicted proteins | sample 1573661 | NCBI WGS metagenome assembly OGUJ01 (sample SAMEA2581933, study PRJEB24529) | metagenome | biome: Human gut stool | place: China | collected 2011
GTCCGATGCACATATCCACGTACTCGCCCTGCTGGAAGAAGCTGAACTCGGTCTCGTCGGCCAGATCTGCCATGTGCTCGATCTTGTAGTTCTCCTTGCGCTCTTCCATCAGCTTCTCAGCCTCGGCGCGGGGCAGGATGAAGGGCTTGATGGGCAGGTTCTCCTTGACGATCTTGCGCATCTCTTTTTCGATGTTGGCCAGATCCTCATCGCTCAGCTTCTGGTCGCCCAGATCGACATCGTAGTAGAAGCCGTTCTCGGTGGCAGGGCCGAAGGCAAAATCAGCCTGCGGATACAGGCGCTTGATGGCCTGTGCCATAACGTGAGCAGCGGTGTGACGGATAACGTGCAGCTCCTGATCCTGCGGGCACTCGTCCACATGACCGTCCTTGTAGATGATCTTCATAGTAGATTCTCCTTTGACAATGTGGTGTTGAACAAAAACAAAAAGCGCTTCACCCCGTAAAACTCACGGGATGAAGCGCCGATCAAATGTCTGCGTTCCACGGTTCCACCCGAATTGCGCGCTCCCCGGCGGGGAAACGCGCCCCTCGCAGTGCTGTAACGGGCACGCCCGGCAGAGGTTCGCCTCTGCACTCTGCGGTGGTAGAAGCCGGGGTCATGGCAGGCTGCTTGCAGCACCCGGAAACCCGGGGCAGCCCTCTCTGCGGCATGAAAAGCGGGGCTTCAGTTTGTCCGCATCAATGTTTTGGACAGGATGAAACTACGCTGATTGTAGCACGCCGGAACAAAAAAATCAAGAGATAACGGCGGAAATATACTTTTTTAAGCGCCCTGCTTCTCCACGCTGCGCACAGCCAGCGCCTTGGCGGGCTTCATCAGCAGCACGCAGACACCGTTAAAGAGCACAGAGCCCACGATGAAGGTGATAAAGAACTGCGGCAGATGGGCGGTCAGGGCAGGGATATCGATGCAGGCCACGGTCAGGTAGGCAAAGCCCACGTTGTTCAGCACCTTGGGTGCGTAGGGGTGCAGGATGATGAGGATGAACAGCACCACGGCCAGCGGCAGGATAAAGCCGAGGAAATCGCCCAGAACAGGGGTCAGGGCACTGATGGACAGCAGCGCCGCCACGGTGAGCACCAGACCCACAAGGCCGCCCAGCTCCACGGTGACAAGGCGATCCTTCACATCGCCCTCCAGCGTGAACATCATGATGTTGCTCAGGAAGATCAGCCAGCTGTACTCCATGCCGGTCAGGTGGATGATGGCGTTTGCGATCAGGATCCAGACCAGCAGCATCAGGCGGAAGTAAAGCAGAAAGCGCTTGGTTACGGCCTCGTTCATAGGGGTGTCCTCTCTTTCTCGTCTGTATTGACAAGTGTTTCTTTTCAAATATGTGAACATTTTGGCAAGCAATACTTGCTTCTAACGTGATGAGTATACAATACTTTCCAGTAAAAGACAATAGTTTGGCAACTAAAAATTGCACTATACGTAAATTTGGTATGGCGGGGGAGCCGGGGATGCAGACCGAAGGGGTACTTCCCTGAGAGGGTTCTGTTCCTCGTCAAAACCGCAAAACTGTATTTTATGCAAGTACAGTTTTCAAGACAACTTTGCAAAAGGTTACAAAAAACGTGATTTGAGGCGTCAAAACGCCTGAAAACACTTCCTCTTTTTTGCCGTATATGCTATAATGACAACTGTTCTCGCACAAGAAACAGGAAAATGTACGCGATAGGCGTACAGTGTAAGAGGAGTGTTACGATATGAAAACCTTGAAAGCGGTTGTAGCAAAATACAACCAGACCAGCCTGATCCTGCGCATCCTGATCGGCCTGGCAGTCGGTTCGGTGCTGGCGCTTGTTGCGCCGGGCGCGGGTTGGGTAGGCGAGCTGGGCAGCCTGTTCGTCGGTGCGCTGAAGGGCATTGCCCCGGTGCTGGTGTTCGTCATTGTGGCAAGCGCACTGGCACAGGGCTCGTCCAAGCTGGACCGCCGCTTCGGCACCGTGATCTGGCTGTATATGCTCACCACCTTTCTGGCGGCAGCCATTGCGGTCATCACCAGCTTTATGTTCCCGGTCACGGTGGTACTGGCCGATGCGGCACAGTCCGATGTGATCCCGCAGGGCTTGGGCGAAGTGCTGAGCACCCTGCTGACCAACTTTGTGGCCAACCCCGTCAGCGCCCTGATGAACGGCAACTACATCGGCATTCTGTTCTGGGCCTGTATGTTCGGCATTGCCATGAAGAACATCGGCGCAGAGAGCACCAAGGTCTTTCTGGCAAACACCGCCGATGCCGTTTCTCAGATCGTGCGCTGGATCATCAATCTGGCCCCCTTCGGCATCATGGGTCTGGTGTACACCAACGTTTCCGGCAACGGTCTGGCCATCTTTACCCAGTACGGCAAGCTGCTGGCGCTGCTGGTGGGCACCATGCTGTTCATGGCGCTGATCGTTTCCCCCTTTATCATGTTCGTTTACCTGCGCTGCAACCCGTACCCGCTGGTATTCCGCTGCCTGAAGGAATCCGGCCTGACCGCTTTCTTCACCCGCAGTTCTGCCGCCAACATCCCTGTGAATATGTCCCTGTGTGAAAAGCTGGGTCTGGACAAGGATATGTACTCCGTGTCCATCCCGCTGGGCGCTACCATCAACATGGACGGTGCCGCCATCACCATTACCATCATGACGCTGGCAGCGGCTAACACCCTGGGCATTCAGGTGTCTTTGCCCGCCGCCATCGTGCTGAGCGCCATGAGCGCTCTGGGTGCCTGCGGCGCTTCCGGCGTGGCCGGCGGCTCCCTGCTGCTGATCCCCATGGCCTGCTCGCTGTTCGGCATCTCCAACGACATCGCCATGCAGATGGTGGGCGTGGGCTTCATCATCGGCGTGGTGCAGGACTCGGTAGAGACCGCGCTGAACTCTGCCGGTGACGTGGAATTTGCCGCCACCGCCGAGTATCACCAGTGGCTCAAGGAGGGCAAGCCTCTGCCGGCTTTCCTGAATGGCTGATCGTATCCCAGCACAAACAAAGCAGCCGCTGCACTTTCTCGTGCGGCGGCTGCTTTGTTTGTTGTAATGAAATTCACCCAAACAGCACCACGGCGTAGCTTACGCCGTCCTTTACCACATAGGCAACACCCAGTTTGGTCTTGCCCTTTGCGGCTTTGGTCATGGCTTCGGGGTAAGTGCCGTCCTTCGGCAGAACAAAGGTGATGTCCGAAGTACCGTTGGCGTCCAGATCGTCGCATTTAATGCCAAAGCCCGGGGTAAAGTCGTTGGCGCCCATACCGCCGCCGATGCCCTTACCGATGCCCATGCTGTCAAAGGCATAGGCGTAGGAACCCTGCTTCAGGTAGGTTTTTGCGACGTCATCTACATTATCATACCGGTAAAGTTCCGGCTTGTTCGGATAGACCTTGCAGGACACCGAGGAGCTGACGACCCAGTTTGCAATGCTGTAAGCTTTTTCGCTCAGGTCCTCGTTGTAAGTCATTTCCACGTTGTATGTCATTTTGAATTTATCGCACAGCGCCTTTACGCTTTTGCTTTCGGCGTCCGAGCGCTTGGGGCTCATCGGTGCGCCTACGCTGGCATCGCAGGCGGTGAACACGGTCAGTGCCATCAAGCCGACCAGCAGGCAGGCCAGTAATTTCTTCCAGTTTTTCATAGAACGATGCTCCTTTCCGTTCCGGGGTCGTTACGGGTCTGCGTCCGCACGGACGCAGTTCTTTTTGCTTTCTTCTGCCTCCATGATACCTTTTTTTAACAGGAAATGCAATCATTTTGGCGCAAAAAAACAGGCTGCCGTGCAAAAAACACGGCAGCCTGCGGAAAAGGCTTTATTTTGCGTACTCCACAGCGCGGCTCTCGCGGATGACGTTGACCTTGATCTGGCCGGGGTAATCCAGCGTATCCTCGATCTTTTTGGCGATAGCGCGTGCCAGCAGGATGACCTGATCATCGCTGATGACGTCGGGCTTGACCAGAATGCGCACCTCGCGGCCTGCCTGTACGGCAAAGGCCTGCTCCACGCCCTCGAAGCTGGAGGAGATCTCCTCCAGATTTTCCAGACGCTTGACGTAGCTTTCCACGTTCTCGCGGCGGGCACCCGGGCGGGCGGCGCTGATGGCGTCGGCAGCCTGAATGATGAAGGCCAGCGGGGTCTTGGGCTCCACGTCGCCGTGGTGTGCCTCAATGGCGTGGATGATCTGGGTGTTCTCCTTGTACTTGCGGCAGATGTCCACGCCGATCTGGACGTGGCTGCCCTCGATCTCGTGATCCAGTGCCTTGCCGATATCATGCAGCAGACCGGCGCGGCGTGCCATGGTAACGTTCACGCCCATCTCGCCTGCCAGCAGACCGGCCACCCAAGCCACTTCCATGCTGTGGGTCAGGGCGTTCTGGCCAAAGCTGGTGCGGTACTTCAGCCGGCCGATCAGCTTGATCAGGTCGGGGTGCAGGCCGTGGATGCCCAGCTCCATCACCGCACGCTCGCCCTCGCGCTTCATCTGCAGTTCCAGATCGTGGCGGCACTTTTCCACCGTCTCCTCGATGCGGGCAGGGTGGATACGGCCATCGCCGATCAGGCGCTCCAGCGTCATGCGGGCCACCTCGCGGCGGGTCTGGTCGAAGGAGGACAGGGTAATGGCCTCCGGGGTATCGTCGATGATCAGATCCACGCCGGTAGCGGTCTCCAGTGCGCGGATATTGCGGCCCTCGCGGCCGATGATGCGGCCCTTCATCTCATCACTGGGCAGCGGCACCACGCTGACGGTGGTCTCGCTGCAATGGTCGGCAGCGCAGCGGCTGACGGCCTGTCCGATGAGGTTGCGGGCGATGTTATCGCAGTTTTCCTTCAGGTCGGTCTCGTAGGCGGCAACGCGCACGGCCTTTTCGTGGGTCAGCTCCTCGTCCACCTTATGCAGCAGCACCTCGCGGGCGTCCTCCTGGCTCAGGCCGGCCAGCGTTTCCAGACGCTCCATCTCCTTGGCGCGCAGAGCGTCGATCTCTGCCAGACGCTCCTCGGCCTCGGCAGCGCGCTTTTTCAGCTCTTCTTCCTTCTTTTCCAGCGCCTCGGTCTTGCGGTCCAGCGCTGTCTCCTTCTGGTCGATGCGGTTCTCCTGACGGCTGATCTCCGCACGGCGCTGCTTGATCTCCTTGTCGGCCTCTGCCTTCTGGGCATCGACCTCGGCTTTCAGACGGAAAGCCTCATCCTTTGCTTCCAGAACCGCTTCCTTGCGCTTCTGGTCAGCGGTCTTGATCGCCTCGTTCACCAGCCGGGTAGCCTCGGCCTCGGCGCTGCCGATCTGGGCTTCGGCAGTCTTTTTACGGTTGTTGTAACCAATAAAATAGCCCGCAGCCACACCGACAACAGCAACGATCAAGGCCACGATCACTCCGATCGCGGTCATTGCGTTCACTCTCCTTTGTTTCAATTCAATGCAAAATTAAAAGCAGGAGACGCTGCGCAGCAGGACACGGGCAATGATATAGAAAGAGCTTTCAATGCAAAAAGTGACACCAAAACCATACGCACCACCCAAAACCGGCGGCACGGGCAAAAGCATACGGCTTTTCTCTTTACGGTTCCATTTTATATCAAACAGGCACGCTTTGCCTGAAACGGGTACAGGGTCACACTGAAACCTGCGTACAGCGTCTTTGATTCCATACTACTAAATATAGTACGAAACATTTGCCCGCTTGTCAAGAGGAAAACCCTGCCCGCAGAACATTTTGTGCAGAAAAACAAAAATAAGATGGCTGCGGCAGGCACCCCCTCAGTCATCGCTGCGCGATGCCAGCTCTCCCAAACCAAAAGGGCTGCCCCGGAGAACGGAGCAGCCCTTCTGGTTTATGATGAAAAGAAGAAAATGAAAGAGAATAGCTTATTATTTGGCGGCTTTTTCGCCCTCCGGGAAGATGATCTTATTCACAAAGAAGAAGATGACCATGGAGATGCCGCCGTTGAGCACGGTGGTGCCGATGTTGTAAATGAAGTCCGGTACCAGCAGACCGGCCACCGCCACCCAGATGCAGTTGATGGAGTTGACGATGCAGGTGATGACGCAGAAGGCCAGCACATACCAGCCGATCTGTTTTGCCAGATTGCCCTTGCTGCGGAACACAAAATTGCGCTGGATGGGGAAGTTGATGCACTCGCCGATGACCATGGCGATCATGTAGGCGCAGAAGTAGGGCAGACCGCCGTGGGCGGCATCGTAGCCGAGGATGTTCCACTTGAAGGTCTCGCCGAACAGGGTGATGTCAATGCCCGGCCAGCCGAAGTCCACCACCGGCAGGCTTGCAAAGGCCTTGGGCAGAAATTGCAGCAGCAGGTACTTGAACACCGTGATGAGGTTGGACACGATGACGAACAGACCGCCCTCGCGCACCCACTTGGCAGCGGCGGGGTGCTTTGCCGCAAAGTTATTCCAGAAATTCATAGCCTGCTTCCTTTCAGCTGTTTTTCAAGCGCTCTTCCATGCGGCTGTTCAGCACGAGGTTCTTCACGGCCTCAAAAATCACCCGCACAAGGCCGATGATCCAGAAGCCCTGCAGCTCCATCACGATGCCGTCCACCATGCCCATGCTGATGGCGCCGTTGGTCATTTTGGCCAGCGCCCGCAGAGGCATATTGTACTGGAACAGGATGTTCAGGTCGGGCTTGCCCTTTTTGATGCTGCGGCGCAGCAGGGTGCCCAATACCGCCGCCGCCAGCCAGCCGATGGGGCTGCGTCCGTGCCCCATCTCGCCCAGCGTCATGTTGCGGTCGATGTGCACCTTGTTCTCCGGGATGGCATGCCCCAGCAGCGCCTCAAACTCCGCGTCCGGCACGTTCTGCACCTGTGCGGTGCGGTAATGCTCCAGATTTTTGCCCGCGTAGGGGTCGGGTGCGCCGGTGCCCGCCACCGTGACGGCGGCAGTCAAGCGGATATCGACGCTGGAAGCGCCCACCAGCAGCTGATAGCTGCCGCCCTCCACCTCCCAGCGGTCGGTGGCAACGTTCCAGTAGCGGAACGCCTTATCGTCCAGCGGGATGGTGACGGTCTTGCTCTCTCCGGCTTCCAGCTGCACCTTGGCAAAGCCCTTCAGCTCCTTGGCAGGGCGGAAAACTTTTGCATCCGGCTTTGCCACATACAGCTGCACCACCTCGGCACCGGCACAGCTGCCGGTGTTGGTGACAGTCAGGGTCACGCCGGTTTCGTCTGCTTTCAGGTCACTGTACGCAAAGCTGGTGTAGCTCAGGCCGTAGCCGAAGGGGAAGGCGGTGGGCACACCGGCGGTGTCGTAGTAGCGGTAGCCTACATACAGACCCTCGCGGTACTCCACGGTGGGGCCGTCACCGCCGAAATGCGCTTTTGCGGGGGTGTCGGCGTAGCTGCGCGCCCAAGTCTCAGCCAGCTTACCGCAGGGGTTCTGCGCGCCGGTGAGCACCTCGACCAGTGCGCCCGCACCGGCCTGACCGCCCAGACAGCCGTAGACCAGCGCCTTGCAGTCCTTGACCCAATCGCTTTCCAGCGAGGAGCCTGCACTCAACAGCAGCACCACGTTGGGGTTTGCCGCCGCCACAGCCGCCAGCAGTTCCAGCTGGTTTTCTGCCAGCTTCATGTCGGCGCGGTCGATGCCCTCGCTCTCCTTGATCTCGTCCAGACCCATGCACAGCAGCACCACATCGGCGTTCTTTGCCAGCAGCACCGCCTCGGCCTTCAGTGCCTCGTCGGGCTTGCCCTGCCGGTCAAAGCCCTTGGCGTAGCCGACGCTGTTCAGGCCGCTCTCGGCAAGGCAGTCCAAGAAGGAATCCACCTTGATGGAGTTGACGGCGCTGGAGCCTGCACCCTGATAGCGGGGCGTCTGGGCAAAGTCGCCGATGACCGCCACCTTCTCCCCCTTTGCAAGGGGCAGCAGGCTGTTTTCGTTCTTCAGCAGCACGATGCTCTGGGCAGCAGCCCGGCGTGCCAGTGCGTGGTGGGCGTCGGCATCGAACTTGCCGGGTGCGGCGTCCACCGCCGCCTTGGTGGTAAACACCAGTTCCAGCAGCTCCTCCAGCCGGGCGTCCACGTCTGCTTCGGTGATCTTGCCGGTCTGCACCGCCTTCATCAGCTCCCGGATGGCATCCCCGCCGGGGGCGGGCATTTCCAGCGTAGAGCCGTTCTTTACGCCGAGGGCGTGGTCGTTGCTGCCGCCCCAGTCGGTGACCACTGCGCCGTCAAAGCCCCAGTCCCTGCGCAGGATCTCCATGAGCAGGTGGGCGTTCTCGTTGGCGTAGGTGCCGTTGACAAGGTTATAGGCGGACATGATGGTCTTGGGCTGCGCCTCCTTGACCACCATCTCGAAGCCGGTCAGGTAAATTTCCCGCAGGGTGCGCTCGTCCACGATGGAATCCGAGGCCATGCGGCGCAGCTCCTGACTGTTCACGGCAAAGTGCTTGGGGCAGGCGGCAATGCCGTTTTTCTGGATGCCGCGGACGTAGGCCGCCGCCATCTTACCGGCAAGGTAGGGATCCTCCGAGAAATACTCGAAGTTGCGGCCGCACAGGGGGCTGCGCTTAATGTTCAGGCCGGGGCCCAGCAACACCGACACGCCCTGTGCCGCTGCTTCTTCGCCCATAGCTGCGCCCACAGCCTCGCCAAGCTCCGGGTCCCAGCTGTTGGCCACGGTGGCCGAGGTGGGGAAGCAGGTGGCGGGCACACTGGGGTTCAGGCCCAGATGGTCAGCCGCACCCGCCTGCTTACGCACGCCGTTGGGGCCGTCCGACAGGGTAATGGCCGGGATGCCCTTGCCCGGCAGCGCCCGGGTGGTGAACACCGTGCCGCCGCTCAGCAGGGCGCATTTCTGTTCCAGAGACAAGCTCTTGATGATATCTGTGTGTTTCATGGGTCTCTCCTGACAATCAAAAAAAGGGGGCGGGCGTTTGCCCGCCGCCCCTTCTGTTCCTATGTGTTGATCAGACGGTTTTTACGTCCTCTTTCTTTTTGCGGAAGCGGAGGATCGTCAGAACGGCCAGAACCGCGATCAGACCGCCGCAGACACCATCCACTGCGTAGATGACCTTCTGGTAAGGCTCGACCTTTGCCAGATAACGGCTGCCCGGCATACCGCCGTTCATTGCCTTGGAGTTTGCAATGGTGTACAGGATGTTATGGATTGCTTCACGACCGTAGTGGTAATCTGCAACGTCATCCTTGTTAAAGGTGTACCGTGCGCCGGTGGGCAGGTTCGTCAGCTTGCCGTCTGCACCGGCCTGGATCATCTGGCCAGCGTCCATAAAGACACCGGTGTTTGCGTTGTCGGTGATGATAAAGCCGTGGAAGCCCCACTCGTTGCGCAGCAGGCCGGTGATCATGTTGTAGTTGCCGCCGGCCCAGGTATAGCCAACGCGATTGAAGGAGGTCATGATGCCGGTGACGGACGGGATCTCGGTGGTGGCATTGCTGTAAGTGCCGTCGCCGTTGTCCTTTGCATAGTTCATCTCGACCTTATCAGACTTGACGCACATCTCAAAGGGCTTGAGGTAGATCTCGCGGGCCGCCTGCTCGTTCAGGAAGGTCGCAATGCTGTACTGGCCTTCACGGTCGCCGCGGTGGTCCTCCTGATCGTTGATGGCGTAATGCTTGACAAAGACATACATACCGCGGGAGGCGACACCCTCACACTCGAGGGAAGCAATGTGACCGCCGATGAACGGATCCTCGGAGTAATACTCGCTGTTGCGGCCGGAGAATGCAGTGCGGTGCATGTTGACTGCCGGTGCATACCAGCCATCGACATCCAGATAGTAGGACTCGTCGCCAATGTTCTCGCCGTAGTGAGTGGCCAGATCATCGTTGTAGGTCTGTGCCAGAACGATCACGCCGCAGTGCGTGATGTTGCCCTTGAAGTAGAGGTTGCCGCTTGCATCGAAACCGAAGTTGATCAGGCCGGTGGCAGTATCTCGGTCGGTCGCGGAGGGCTTATCCACCGACTTGATGGCTGCCGTACCATAGCCGGACTGGGTGATCAGGGTCTGGTAATCGCTGGGGGTCAGCTGGTCGAGCAGGTCGTTCCACTTGGGGTCGTTGTAATCCAGACCACGCATATCGATCAGGCCGAGGCCGTTGTCCTTGCCGTAGACAAGCTCATCGGTCAGGGTAGAGGGATCGGTGGGGTTCAGGGAATCGAAGGAATCCAGCTTTGCCAGATCCTCGCTGCTGATGGTCTTATAGTAAGTATAGGAAGCGGGGTTGCCGTTTGCATCGGTGCCGTTGATGGGGTTGCCCCAAGTGCTGATCTGGTCGCTGACCTCGCCGTCAACGGTCGGCCAGGTGCCGGTCCAGTCACTGCGGGAGAGATACTGCAGCCCGCCGTTTGCATGATCCAGCTGGTTGGTGACCTCCACGCCGGTGGTGGTGTCGTTCTTATAGGTCGTGGTATCCACGGTGCCGTTGGCCGGGGTGTAGGTTGCAACAAAAGCAGTGTCGCCGTCGGCGGTCATGCCGTCTGCCACGGTCTTGCCCTTGGCAGAGAGGATGTTGTTGACCGCTTCGTGTGCGTTTTTAGCCGCAGTGATATAGTAATCACCTGCATCCAGAATGTAGGTCTTGGCATTGACGTAGTCGTAAGACTTCAGCTGCTCCTGATCAAAGGTGATTTTCACCGTTTCGCTTGCACCGGGAGCCAGCTCCGAGGTCTTGGCGTAACCGACCAGTTCAACGGCAGCCTTTTCCACCTTGTTGGCCTTGTCATAATCGGTGTAAGGGCTCTGTGCGTAGACTTCCACAACGTCCTTGCCTGCAACAGAACCGGTGTTGGTGACCTTGACCGTCACGGTGCAGGTATCGCCATCCCAGCTGGTGTTGTAATCCGACCAGTCAAAGGTGGTGTAGGACAGGCCGTAGCCGAAGGGGTACATCACAGCATCGTCGTAGTTGTAATCGCCCGCATTGCCCTGACCGAGGACTTTATCCTCGTAACGGGTCTCGTAGTAGCGGTAGCCAACATAGATGCCCTCTTTGTAGCTGACGTAGTTGTACTTGGTGAGGTTGCCATTCTCATCGTAGTAGGCAAAGTCGCCGAAGTTCTGCGCCGCCGGGCTGTTCATGGCATCCACTTCATAGGTATCCACGGTGCGGCCGGAAGGATTGACCTTGCCGGAGAAGATCTCAGCCAGAGAGCACAGGCCGTAGTCGCCCATGGCAGGAGCCGAGATGACCGTGTGGATGCTGGGATAATCCTCCACCCAGCTCAGATCGACCGCTGCACTGGAGTTGAGCAGCAGCACCACATCGTCAAAGTTGTCGTTCAGATACTGCAGGATCTCCAGTTCCGTAGAATCCGGCTCCAGATAAGTCTTGGTCTTGTCCTCTTCCACATCGGTGTGGTTGTACATGGAGCGGGGCATATCACGGCCTTCGCCCGCCACACGGCTGAACACAAAAACAGGAACCGTATTCTTCATGGAATCGGTCAGACCCGGCTCTGCTTTCATAACAGACAAGGGGCATTCGTTGATGGAAAAGTCCTCGTCATCACCGTAGGAAACGGAACCAACGCCCAGACCGTAATCCTTGCCGTTGCCTTCGGAATAGAATTTCCAGAGGTCCTCGTTGACACCGAACCCGGCATCTTCAAAGGCCGTTTTCATATCGACTTTGTTGCCGCCGATGTAGCTGACTGCCGAATGGCTGACAAAACTGAAGGTGGTATCCGTGCTGTACGGCATTCTGCCTTCATCGTTCTTCAGCAGGACGATGCCCTCTGCTGCGATCTGCTTGTTCAGGGCGATCTCATCCTCAACCAGCGCATCCTCTGTGTCAAAGCCGGGCTTGCCGTACTCCATGTTGATGCCTTCGGTCTTGGCCTTGCTGTTGTCGATGCCGCCGCTCTTCAGGCCCAAAATGCTCTGCACGCTGCTGGCGTTGGGCGGGATCAGCACATTGGCCGCAACTATACCGCCCGCCAATGCGACACACAACACACCCGAAACGGCAGTTTTGATGATCTTGCCCATCATCCTACTGTCCTTCTTTTTCTGTGCCATAACTGTTAACTCCTTCTCTTTTGGGTACACGACCCGGTTCATAGCTGTTCTCCGGAGTGCGTCCGCTCCTTTGCTTGATGTCATTTTATCATATAAACCGCAAAACGAACCGTTCTTCGCACAATCTGTCGTTTTGGATGCATGATTTGCAAAAATTACAATTCGTTTTCAAATTTTATTGTGCTTGTGCACAAACAAAGCCCCTGCTTCTTTGTGCACCCTGCCAGACAACAAAAAAACGGCAGGGGATACCTGCCGTAAAAATATTATTGCTTTTGGGGCAGCGGAAATAAGATCCGCAGGGTGCACCAGTTGTTTTCCCAGTGCATCGTCATGCTGCCGCCGTGCTGCCCGACGGTGGTGCGGACGCTTTTCAGGTCCGACCCCTGCTGTGGCAGACCGTCCGCATCCAGTGCGGGGGCGGCTTCTGTATAATGCTCGAACCGCAGCATGGCAAAGCCGCCCTGACTGTACACCGCCACCTTGATGAGCCGCTTTTCGGGGTCCGGCTCGGCGCGGACGGCGGCAATAGCGTTGTCCAGCGCCACACCCACAATGGTGCACAGCTCCCGGATGGTGAGAAAGCCCAGCATCCTGCCGTCTGCTACGCTGGTGATGGTGATATTCTCCTGCTGGCATTCCATGGTCTTGGCGGTGAGCAGGGTATCCAGCACCGGGTTGCCGGTCTTGTTCTCGGCCTCGTACTGGCGGATGTTCTGCTCCATGGCGGCAATGGCAGCGTTCTGCTTGGTCTGGTCCTGCTCCTCCCGGATGCGGGCAAGCTGGACTTTCAGCTCATGGTACCGCCGGTTGATGAGGTTGATGCCCTCCTTGCTGCGCTTGTACTGCTCGTACTGGAGGTGCAGTACCTCGTCCATGGCGGCAAGCTCACTGTGCAAAGCGTTCTCCTGCAGCTGCTCGTGCTGCACAGATAAGATCAGCACGCCGGAAAAATCCACCAGGGTGCGGATGGAAAAAATGCTCATGTTGATCTCGCTGCCGGGCAGAAAGCCCAGATTGCTCACCGCAAAGGCAGTCAGCGCCAGCATGACCGCCGTCAGGGCGGCGCTGCCGCCGATCTGTAAGTGCCCGGCGGGCTGGGGACGGCGGTGCTGCAGATAGCACATGATGCCGAACAGCGTCCCATACACCAGCGCCAGCAGCAGCAAAGACAGCGGCTCCCATGGGCCGCGGGCGGGCCAGAGGGCGCAGTGCAGCTGCCACTCCACGCTGGCAGCAAGCTCTGCCAGAATAAACGCCCGTGCGCAGTGATACCCGGCTTCCAGCAGGGTGATGCTCCACACGCCCCATAAATATAGATAGGAAAGCCCGATGGCCGTTACCATGCAGGGGATCCAGAGCCCGCCGGGCACATCGCCCGTCAGCCCCAGAAAGGCCGACAGCACCGCCGCCCACAGCAGGGTGATGCCCCCGGTGACCGCCTTGGAAAAGCGGGGCGCAAGCGCCGGGGTGAACAGCAGCACCGCCAGACACTCGGCAAGGGCGGTGTACAGCCGGGGGATATCCGGCAGCGCGGTCATGAGCCTTCACCTCCGATGTAGTCGGTCAGTGCGGCAAGAAAAGCCTTACGCTTGGGGCGGCTGACCTGCAGCTCGCAGGGGCCCACCTGTACGGTGCTCTGCCGCAGCTCCCGCACCTGTGCCAGATTGACAAGGTAGCCGCTGTTGCACCGGGCAAAGGGGCAGTCTGCCAGCTTTTCCTCAAAGGTCTTGAGGGCGCCGGGGGCGGAAAAATCGCCCTCATCGGTATAAAAATGCACCCGGTGCCCCTCGCTTTCCAGATAATAGATGCTTGCGGTGTCCAGCCGGCGCAGCCCGCCCTCCACCGGCACGGTCAGGTAGTGCTTTGCCCGCTTTTCCAGCCGGGCAACCGCCTTGAGCAGCTGTTGCGAAAAGGCAAAGTAGGGCACCGGCTTCAGCACATAGTCCAGCGCTCCCACCGAGTAGCCCCGGATGGCGTACTGCGCCATATTGGTGATGAAGATCAGGATGACGTCTGCATCCATCTGCCGGATGCGCTCTGCCGTGGTCATGCCGTCCAGATGCTTCATCTCCACATCCAGAAAAATAATATCGTAGACCGCGCGGTAATCCTCCAGAATATCCACCCCGTCCGCAAAGACCGTCACTTCAAACTCTGTCCCGTACTGCCGGGTATACCGCCGGACATACTCCTGCAATACCCCCTGTACCTCCGCGTCGTCCTCTACGATCGCCACCCGGATCATGACCGCACCTCCCTTACCACACCTTTGTGGAACTGTTACGGCTCTATTATAGCGCAATCCCGTCCGGTTTGCCAAGGGGCACTCCGCAACAAAGGGCAGGGCAGCCCACAGCTGACCACCGTGGACGTGAACCCCTACCAGCTGGGCATGGAAGCCGCCAGCCAGACCATCAACCACATCGAGAACCCGAACCTTCTGGCCACAAAGATCATCGTGCCGCATAAGCTCATCCCCCGGGAGAGCTGCTGCCCGCCGGAGGAGGATCGGTGCTAAGTAAGCGCTTTTTCAGCAAGACAGTGTCCGCTTCCGGGAGCTGCCGCGCAGCGCTTGCTATCCTGCCCCCAGAGTAGACAGCGTAAAAAACGCTGCATCCTCCGGGGGTATTTTTATGCCCAAAAAGGCACAAAAGAATGCCCGCCCACCTGTGGAAAACCACGGTGGGCGGGCATTTTATGGTTTATCGTTTGCGCGCTGTAAAAGCGTTCAGAGGGCGGTGGGCTGGGGTACCAGCCGGAAAAGCATTACGGGCAGCTCGCTGTTTGCAAAATCCAGCGTATAGATGAGCTTTCCGCGCTCTGTTTCAAAAGGCATCTCCGTCTGTGTGCCGTCTGGGGCAATGCGCACAAGCTTTTTGCCTTCCAGCAATCCGGCGGGCAGCGCGAGCCTTACCCGACCGGTGGGCTGCGTCAGGCTGCCTGCGGTCTCAAAGGCCACACTCAGGTATTCCCCGTTCGTCCGCGCGGTCACATCCTCCGCAGAAAGACTGCCGCTGAGTGCCCACGCCGTTGCCGCTTCGAGCTTTTCCAGCTGCGCGGCGTTTTCTGCCTGCCCGCACACGGGGCAGAAGGTCAGCGTTTCGCCTTCCGCAGTGCGGAAAGTAAACTTCCGGCAATCCGTGCTGCCAGTGTGCGCGCAGCCATCTCGCAGACAATCGGCGCTCTGAGAGCCGGTTCCGTTCGGGGACCATGCACCGAACTGGTGTCCCAGTTTACCGGTCGGGTCTGCGGTGTAGCTGTCTTTGCAGCGGCTGCAAGTAAAGATGGTATAGCCGTCTGCTTCACAGGTTGGGTCTACGGTAACAGCCTGATAATCATGGTTCAGCGCGGGCTGCTCTGCATAGGTGGTATAGTCGCAGCGGGAGCAGGTATCGTAGGCATTCCAACCCTTTTCCGTACAGGTGGGGGCTTTTGCTGCGTGCTGCTCCAGATCATGTTTCAGTGCGGGCTGCTCCGCGTAGGTGGTATGGTCGCAGCGGGAGCAGGTTTCGTAAGCGTTCCAGCCCTTTTCCGTACAGGTAGGGGCTTTTGCTGCGTGTTGCTTCAAATCATGGTTCAGTGCGGGCAGCTCTTTGCGGGTGGTATAGTCGCAGCGGGAACAGGTTTCGTAAGCATCCCAGCCGATTTCTGTACAGGTGGGAGCTTGCGCTTCGTGCTGCTCCAGAGCATGGTTCAGTGCGGGCAGCTCCACATAGGTGGTGGTATAGTCACAACGGGAGCAGGTATCGTAAGCATCCCAGCCAATTCCCGTACAGGTGGGGGCTTTTGCTGCGTGATGCCTCAGATCATGCTGTGCAGGCAGCTCCGCATAGGTGGTATAGTCGCAGCGGGAGCAGGTTTCGTAAGCATCCCAGCCGGGTTCCGTACAGGTAGGAGCTTTTGCTGCGTGCTGCTCCAGAGCATGGTTCAGCGCGGGTATCTCTTTGCGGGTGGTATAATCGCAGCGGGAGCAGGTGTCGTAAGCATCCCAGCCCTTTTCCGTGCAGGTGGGGGCTTTTGCTTCGTGGTGCTCTAAATCATGTTTTAGCGCGGGGATTGCTCGAAAAGTGGTATAGTAGCAGCGGGGACAGGTGTCGAAAGCGTCCCAGCCGGGTTTCGTACAGGTGGGGGCTTGCGCATCATAATGCACCAGAGCATGATTATTTAGGTTTCTTTTGCCGTATTTCCCACCACACGCCTCACAGACCGCTTTGGTGGTGCAGGTTGCTGTGCCACCGGTACAGCTTGCGGTACCATTTAAGCCGCAGCGCAAGCAAATGATGCGGTGCGTGCCGTTGCCAAGGGAGGCGTTCGCCGGAGTTTTCCATTTGTGACCGAGAATGCCGTATTCCGCGCCGCATTTTTCACAGGTTTTGCCTGTGGTGCAGGTGGGCGTTTCGGTGCCGCCGGTATGGTCCGAAAGATCTCCATAAACAATGCTGTTCTTCCTGCCGCAGACTGAGCATTTTATATGGATCCTATGCTTGGTTGAATCAACTTTTGTATATCCGAGGATCTCATAGTTTCTTTGTTGCATACAGACGAAGCAGTACGTATAGATAGAATCTGCCGCTTTAACGTTTAACACGATCCCCGGTATCAGGCACACCATTGCCAGCACCGTCAAACACCGGATCAGCCATTTTTTCATGTTGCTCCCTCCTTATCATCAAACCTTGTTATCCTTTCAGATCAAACTGCACGGACAGCGATGCAAGCACGGCATCTACCACCTTCCGCGCCTCGGCAAGCATATCGATCTCCGCCACAAAAGCGATGACCTGCTCGCGCTCCTGCGCGGGAACTTGCAGCGCACTCAGGCTCATGCTCAGGAACCGCCGTATTTTGCGCTCCAGCGTAAAGTAGGGGTCGCACCGCCGTGCCATGTAGCCGCGCATCATGCCAGCCGTGCCCAGCTCCATCTCGTAGAAATCACACTCGGCGCACCCGGGCAGATACGCGCTGAACGCCGCCTGCAACTCGGCCGTGGTGCTGCGGTGGATGATCTCCGCCGTGGCGGGGAAGGTGTACGCTTCCACATAGATATCCCGCAGATTCTCGCTCAACTCGCTCAGCGCCAGCTGCAAAGCCGTTTCCACCGCGTAGAGGTACACCGGCGAGGGGTCGTTTGCCGCCAGCGGCCTTACCGCGCCGAACTGCCTGCTGAACATCATGCCGATCAGCTCGGTCAGCACACCGTCCTTGGTGCGGAAAATATTCTGGAACGACCCGGCAGAAACATCTGCTTCCTTTAAAATTTCTGCAACCTTGGTGTTCGTGTAGCCTTTTTCCAGAAAAAGCCGGACACAGGCGGTCAATATCCGCCGTTTTGCTTCTTTGCTGTCGTATCTGCGCGCCATTGGGAATCATCCTTTTCTACAATTGGTTTCTGACCCAATTATATATTGATTTGAGAATTGCGTCAAGTAAACTTTTAAGGGCGTATTTTGGGCAGTTTGACGAGGGAGAGCTTTCTGCGGGTGCGCATCCGGGCAAAACAAAGCGCAATGGACATTGCTGTTATCCGCTGCCGCAGCCAGACAGTTCGCGGCAGCAAAAAAGAGGCCACCGATCGGGGCGACCTCTTTTCAGCGTATTTTCGGCGTAAATCCCGCAGCAGGCGAACCCACCATCTCCATGACGGCTCTTTTGGAGTTGCTCTTTGCGTAAGATTGCAAGATAAATCTTATTTCTGACAGAAAGGGCCGGACCCGTGCAACGAGTCCGGCCCTTTCTGTGCTTTGGTTGGATCTTAAGCAAAGTTATGGTAAATGAAGAAGTTGGCTTTGGGAGTTTACAGCAGGCTCAGTGCTTCCTCGTCTGCCACAAGGATGCAGTCCGGATGCAGCTGCAGGATGCTGCCGGGGCAGGCAGGGGTCACAGGGCCGGTCACGGCGTCCTTGACGGCCTGTGCCTTGGCTTTACCGTTGGCTACCACCAGCACCTTGCGTGCCTGCATGATGGTCTTGATGCCCATGGTGTATGCCTGTTTGGGGACAAGGGCCTCGTTGCCGTCAAAGAAGCGCTTGTTGGCTTCGATGGTGGTGGGCGCAAGGTCGATGCAGTGGGTCTCCAGCTCAAAGGCTTCGCCCGGCTCATTGAAGCCGATATGACCATTGGGGCCGATGCCCAGCAGCTGCAGGTCGATGCCGCCCAGCTTGTGGATGATACCGTTGTAACGGGCACACTCGGCGGCAGTGTCCAGATTGGTGCCGTCCGGCAGGTTGGTCTTGGCCGGGTCGATATTCACCTTGCTGAACAGGTTCTCATTCATGAAATACCAGTAGCTCTGGGGATGCTCCTTGGGCAGGCCGCGGTACTCATCCAGATTGACAGTAGTGACCTCGGAGAAATCCAAATCGCCTTTGTTGTACCAGTCCACCAGTTGAGCATAAGTGCCCACCGGGGTGCCGCCGGTGGCAAGACCCAGTACACAGTCCGGCTTCATGATGACCTGTGCGGAGATGATGTTGGCCGCTTTGCGGGACATATCCTGATAATCTTTTGCGCGGATGATCTTCATAATAACGCTCCTTTTATAGTACTGTTACGCCTGCGTTCCGGCAGGCCTGTAAAAATTCTACGGGCAGCTTTCCGTCCGAGATCACAATATCAATATCGGACAGCTCGCAGATGTGGAATGTGCTTTTCAGTCCGATCTTGGAGGAATCCAGCAGCACGGCTTTCTGCTCACAGTCACAGCGGCGGAGCACGGTCTGCTTGAGCCGTGCTTCATCCTCCACGCCGCAGGTAAAACCGGTTTCCGGGCTGTAACTGGTCACGCCCAGCAGCAGCAGATCAAAGTTGATGCCCTCCATCGTCTGGATGCTCTGTGCACCGCAGACGCTCAGGCTGAACCGGTTCAGTCTGCCGCCCGGCAGGGATACATTGGGCTTTTCCAGCTTTGCCAGCTCCATGGCGCAGCTCAGGCCGCTGGTGTAGATGAGCATGGGCTGATCCGGGATGCACCGGGCCACTGCTGTGGCGGTGCTGCCGGAATCCAGAAACAGGGTGGTGTTGGGGCGCAGCAGAGCAGCGGCTTTTTCGGCAATGATCTGCTTTGCTTCGGCATTGCGGGCGGCACGGCGGCTCAGCAGGTCGTCTGTGCCTACCACCTGCTCCACCGACTTGACACCGCCATGCACCCGCACCACACGGCGGGCTTCATCCAGTGCTTTCAGGTCGGTGCGCAGGGTCATTTCCGAAACGGAAGGGAAAGCTTCCTTGAGCTGGGCAAAGCTAATGCTGCCTTTGCGGTTCACCAGCTCCACGATTTGATTGCGGCGTTGTTCCATGGGGGATTCCTCCTGTCTGCGTTTGTCCTGTCCCATGGCACGTTCCGCTTAGTCCTCCGGGTTGAAGTTTGCCAGCAGATATTCCTCTGCTTCCGGGCACCACAGGCCGTTGTGGGCATCCACGATGTCAGCCAGTGCGGTATAGCGGGGGTCGTTGTCCTGTTCGCCCTTGGCACGCAGATCGGTCAGGGCGATGAGGGGCATGGTCAGGTGGGTATAGATCAGCTTTTTGCCGCCGGGGATCTTGGGCAGGTTGAGGGTGGTCTCGGCAGCGGCGTTCAGACCGCCGATGTGGGTGACCATCACAGCCGGATCGATGCGCTTAGCGGCGGTCAGTTCCAGCGACTCGATCATGTCGGCGGTATTACCGCCGGTGGTGCCCATGACATGAGTAGAATTGTAGTGCACATCGTAGAAGTTCATCTTGGCGCTGAACTGCTTGTCGGTGGGGCCTGCAAAGAAGTTCAGGCAGCCGTCACGACCCAGCACAGCACTGGACAGCTCCACCACCGGCGCGATGGGGGCGTAGCAGAACACATCATCAAAGCCGGTACCGCCGGTCAGCTTCCGCAGCTCGGCAGCGGGGTCTGCCATGTTGGCGGTATTGACGAAGTACAGGTCGATGCCGTCCTTCTCCTTGACCTCCTTCGGGGGGAAGAGGGACTCCGCACGGGCCAGACGATCCTCGTTGATATCGGTGACCACCACCATGCCGGGGCGCACATCACGGTGCAGTGCGTAGGTCAGAGCACCCAGACCCATGGGGCCTGCACCGGCCAGAATCGCCAGCTTGCCACCCTTCTTGATGCCCATATCGTGATGGTACACACCCATCTTGGTGTGGTAGGCGGCGTTGAAAGCACCGATGGAGCAGCTCATAGGCTCGGCCAGAGAAGCCTCGTAGTAAGCACGGCCCTTGTACTCCAGCAGGCAGCCCAGTTCCATGACCTCGGCAGGGATGATGCAGTAGGTGGCGTCGCCGCCGAAGAACTCGTAGGAGTAGCCGGGGCTCCACATGGTGCCCTTGTAGTTCAGGGCGGGCTGCAGGGTGAACTTCATGCCGGGCTTGAACTTGTCCTGATGCGCCTTGCCCACCTTGACGATATCACCGGCGAACTCGTGACCCATGATGGCGGGGTGCTCGGCTACATCCGGATGCACACGCTTGTGAGCAGTGCCGAGGATGGCGCACTTGTAAGTAGACATGCAGATGCTATCGGAAACGACCTTGACCAAGATCTCATCGTCCTTGATCTCCGGCAGTTCAAAAGTATCCAGACGCAGGTCGTTGGCGGCGTGCAGACGAACAGCTTTGACTTTCATAATGAAACTCTCCTTTTATTATAACAGTTACCGTTGTGTTTTCAAGAAGTTTTACAGATGTTGGAAGGTGACCAGCGGCAGCAGTTCTTCGATCTGGCTGCGCTCTGCGGCCTGTGTGCCGCTGCACATCACATTGGCGGCTCCTGTGGCGATGGACAAGCGAACGGTGTTTTCTTCGTTAAGTCCTTCCGCTTCGGCGTAGGCGAGAGCGGCGACCACGCTGTCGCCGGCACCCACCGTGCTGCCCACTTTGACCTTCAGTGCCGGAGCGTAGATCACGCTGTCCTTGCGGAGATACAGCGCACCCCGACCGCCCATGGACACCACCACATGTTCGATGCCCCTGCGGATGAGCGCCTGACCGGCATCGGCCAGTTCATCCAGCGTTTTCAGCTCCCGGCCCACCATGCGGGAAAGCTCGTCGTTGTTGGGTTTGACCAGATAGGGAGCAGCCTTCAGCCCCTCTGCCAGCAGCTCGCCGTCTGCATCCAGAAAGACCTTTGCCCCTGCCTTTTTGCAGGATTCCACCCATGTGTAGTAGGTGTCCTTGGGGGCACCCTTCGGCAGGCTGCCTGCCAGCACCACGATATCCCCCTGTTTCAGTTCCTTCAGCAGGTCGTACAGCAGGGCGGTCAGCTCCGGGGCATCCACCTCGATGCCCGGCTCGTTGATGTCGGTGTTGGTGTGGTTTTCCGGGTCGATGACCTTCAGGTTCGTGCGGGTCTCGCCGGGCACGAAACGGAAGTTGTGGGCAAGCCCTTCACCGTCCAATGCGTCCTGAATGGCTCTGCCGCTGTTACCGGCCAGAATGCCGATAGCCTTGCTGGTCCCACCCAGCTTTGCGATCACCTTGCTGACGTTGATGCCCTTGCCACCGGGATCGGTACGCATCTTGGTGATCCGGTTTACGGTGTCCAGCGCAAGGTTCGGGATCTCAACGGTCTTGTCCAGCGCCGGATTCAATGTTACGGTGTAGATCATGGGAACAACAGCCTCCTTCATGATTGTTGTTATGAAACTCGAAACTGTTGAAACGAAAGCTCTAGCATTATAATACCAACAGTTTTCGCCCATGTCAAGCTGTTGTTTCAACAAATTGCACTGCGTGTTTTTAGTGCTTTTCGCCAACTTTCTGGGATACATGATTTTTAGTTCAAAAGTTCTCTAATAGGTATCTTGTTATAATAGCAAAAAAACTCCCGGCTCTGCCCAAAAAGGCAAAAGCCGGGAGTGCGTTTTCGGTTCATTTTGTATGCGGCGGTTTGCAGTCCGCAAAAAAGCCACGGTCAAAGCCCTGTTCCAGCAGGTCTGCCGCTTCCTGCTGCTGGCCGGTGCGCAGTGCCTCCATCAGCCGGGGCGTTTCGATCAGCTGCCCGCTGACATTCTGCATGACCTCCACCGGGACGCCGTTCCCGTCATCCGGGGCCAGCAGCACCAGTGCCCCCAGCACGATGCGCCCCGGCTCATAGACCGGCGGCTGTGCCTGCAGATAGCCCAAGCGGCAGTCCTTTACCGCACTTGTCCTGCAATGGAGCAGCAGGGCATACAGGGATTTGATGTAGGTATCGCCCAACGTTTCACGGCGGCGAAGCTGCTGCTCCACCAGCCGGGCGTCCGCTTCCTGCGGGCAGAACAGCTGCGCCGCTGCATGGATGAGGGCAGCGCGGCTGCCGGGAACCTTGACGGGCTGGATGGTCAGATGTTCCAGCAGCCCGGTCATGGACCGGGTCAGGCGCGCATAATACTGCAACTTAGAGCCTGCGTGCGGTGCATCCTGCACAGGCTGCACCGCCGGTTCCGGTTCTGCGCGGTTCTGGCTGTACCGCGTGATAGCGTCCTTCAGCACGGCACGATCCGGTTCCAGCAGGGAAGGGCTGATGCACACCGCCGGGTAATCCAGTTCCAGCGGCACGGTGGAGATAATGAAGTCGATTTTTCTCCGACGCAGGTCGGCGGCGTTCAGCTCCCGCACCGAGCAGCACCCCTCCACCTGCAAAGAGGGAAACTCGTTTCCCAGCCGGGAAGCCAGAAAGCGGCTGGAGCCCATGCCCAGCGGACAGGCCACTACCACCCGCAGCCGCAGCCGGAACATGGCATTCTGTTCCAGCACTGCGCCAAAGTGCATAGCAAGGTAGGCCGCTTCATCGTCTGAAATGGCGGGCAGGACGAATTGCTGCTGCACCGCATCACAGGCGGCGCGGGTGGCTTTCCACAGGCCGGGGTAGGCGGTGCGGATGGTGTCCAGCTGGGGGTTTTCGGTACGAATGTTCTGCTCCACCCGCAGCAGCATGGGGCGCAGGTGGCAGTACAGGTCATCCCGCAGAGAGGTGTAACCGGAAAGGTCTGTGTGCAGCGCCTTTTCCATTTCCCGGATAAGGGCGGCTTCCAGATTCCGCAACTCCATCTCCTGCGCACTGCCCCAAGGGTCCTCTGCGCCCAGATAAGCAGCGAGATAAAGTTCCAGATACTGCGCTTCCTCAGGCGGCAGGGTCAGCCCGAAGGCGCGGTTCAGCGCCGCCACCAGCCGGGCAGCATGATTGCCCGCCGGGCGCAGCCCTCTGGGGGCACTGCCCTTGTCGCCGCCCTGCCGCAACTGCTGAATGGTCAGGGTGCAATGGATCGCCAGCGCCAGAAAACCTGCATCCGGCAGATGGAGCTGCTCTTCCTGTTCAAACTGCTGCAAAACCGCCCAGACCTTTTCGGCCGTTTTTGTATCCAGCAGGGTCGAGAAGATCTCGTTTTCCGGCATCCGTCCGCAGAGCACCTCTGCCAGTTCCTTTTCCGGCATACTGCTGCGCAGCAGGGCAGACACCACCCTCCGGTAGGAAGAAGCATCCCCCTGCAGCCAGACCCCCACGCCGGGGCGGCGGAACATTTCCACCCGGTAGGGGTGTAGCTTGGTCTCAAGTTCATCCAAGTCCGCAGACAGCGTGCTTTCCGAAACGCCAAGCGCCCGTGCCAGTACCGCTGTTTTGCAGGGCTCCTGCTCGCTGAGCAGCCTTGTCAAAAGCTGCTGCCGCCGCTCTGCGCGGGAAAGTTTTTTCCTGTCGCCGCTGTTCAGCTGGGTGCGCAGTGCGTCTCGCCGCTCCGGCGCTTCATCCAGCAGCAGACCCTTGCCGGGATTCCGCACAAAATGCGCCCCGGCAGCCTGCATCCACTGCTCCACAGCGGGCAGCTCCCGCAGCACGGTGCGGCGGCTGACCCCGATGCTTTCAGCCAGCGCCGCCGCCGTCACCCAGCCCTGCGGAAGGCTGAGCAGCTGCTCGATCAGCTTCCGTGCATTTGCCGACAGTTCCTCACGATACACCGCACCCACGTTACTTCTCTCCTTTTCCCAAAAGTTACCCATTGCTTCTATTGTAACATAGTGCTACCCCGTCTGCCAGCCCCCAACGCAGAAAAGAAGTTGTGTGTTTTTTGTCACCATTGCCCGGTGACAAAAGCTTCCTTGTTCCCGTCTTGTATCCCGGCGCATCAGCAAATATGCACAAATCACCCGCGCATCCATTGGAAATGTTGCCGTATCAGCCCACTGGTGTCACCATCCTCCGGTGACAACCCCACCGCTTGTCACCATTGAAATCCGGCGCAGTATCGGCTAGAATAGTGCCAGAACGAAACGAAAGCTCCTCCGAACAACCGTCCGCAGGCCGCAGCTCCCATGCCACAGGAGCTGCACCGCCTGCCTTTCAAGTGAAAAAGGAGAGCTACAAATGAAAAACGCTGTTTCCCGCTTTGGCAAGTTCCTCAGCGGCATGGTCATGCCGAATATCGGCGCATTCATCGCGTGGGGCTTCCTCACTGCTCTGTTCATTGAAGCGGGCTGGTTCCCCAACGAAAAGCTGGCCAGCATGGTCTCCCCGATGCTGACCTACCTGCTGCCCATCCTCATTGCAGGGCAGGGCGGCAAGATGATTGCAGGCGACCGCGGCCGCGTCATCGCCGCCATCGCCGTGGTGGGCTGCATCTGCGGCTCGGACTACACCATGCTGATGGGCGCCATGGTCATGGGCCCTCTGGCCGGCTGGGTCATCAAGCAGTTCGATAAGAAGGTGGAAGGCCATATCCCCGCCGGTTTCGAGATGCTGATCAACAACTTCTCCATCGGCATTCTGGGTATGCTGCTGGCCATCCTCGGCTACTACGTCATCGGCCCGTTCATGACCGCCATCCTCACCGTGCTGACCGCCGGTGTGGACTTCCTTGTGGCGCACAGCCTGCTGCCGCTGGTGTCCATCTTTATTGAGCCTGCCAAGGTATTGTTCCTGAACAACGCCATCAACCACGGCATCTTCAGCCCCATCGGTGCAAGCCAGGCCGCTGAGACCGGTCGTTCCATCATGTATATGCTGGAAGCCAACCCCGGTCCCGGTCTTGGTGTCCTGCTGGCCTACTGCTTCTTCTGCAAGGACGACACCACCCGCCAGTCCGCTCCCGGTGCTGTGATCATCCACCTGCTGGGCGGCATCCACGAGATCTACTTCCCCTACATCCTGATGAACCCCGTGATCATCATCGCCCCCATCGTGGGCAACTTCTGTGCCATCCTGTTCTACTCTATGACCGGTGCAGGTCTGTCCGGTCCTGCTTCTCCCGGTTCCATCATCGCCTACATGGCAATGGCTCCCCGGGATTCCATTCTCACCGTTCTGCTGGGCGTTGTCATCGCCGGTGCAGTCTCCTTTATCCTGTCCTCGGTCATTCTGAAAGCGACCTCCGGTCACACCAAGAGCCTGACCGATGCCCAGAACGAAATGAAGGAGATGAAGGCACAGGCCAAGGGCGAGATCCCCGAGCCTACTGCCGTGAATGTCGGCCAGATCCGCAAGATCGTCTTTGCCTGCGATGCCGGTATGGGTTCCAGCGCCATGGGTGCTACCAAGTTCCACAACCGCATTAAGGCGGAGCGCCCCGACTTGACCGTGACCAACTCCAGCGTGGATACCATCCCCGCCGACGCGGACGTGGTGGTCTGCCAGCGCGTTCTGGCTGACCGTGCCGCCAAGTGCGCCCCGCAGGCACAGCTTGTTACATTGGATAACTTCCTTGCAGATCCGCATCTGGACGCATTGTACAATGCACTGACCTCCACTACCCCGGCACTGGATGCCAAGGCCGAAGCTGCCGCCAATGAGGAGATCGTATCCGACCTGCGCAATGCAGCCGTAGCCCCTCTGGCGGCTGCCGTGACCGAGGCTTCCAAAGCCAACGGTTCCGTGATGAAGATCCAGGCGGAGGACATCCAGCTGGGTCTGCCCTCCGTCACCAAGGAGGAGGCCATCCGTGCCGCCGGTGCGCTGCTGGCAAAGCGGGGCTATGTGGATGACAGTTACGCCGATGCCATGGTGGAGCGCGAAAAGCTGGTGAGCACCTACATGGGCATGGGCGTAGCCATTCCCCACGGCACAAGCCAGAAGAAGGGCACCGTTAAAAAGTCCGGCGTTGTTCTGCTGCAATATCCGCAGGGCGTGGACTTCGGCGATGAAAAAGCCTACCTCGTGTTCGGCATTGCCGGTGTCGGCAACGACCATCTTGACTTGCTGGGCAATGTCTGCGAGATCCTTGAAGATGAGGATGCGCTGGAACAGCTCAAGACCACTTCCGATATGAACTATGTGCTGGAGCACTTACAATAACGATTCCAAAAAGGAGAGATTTTTATGAAGAGCATCGATATCACCATTCAGGACAAAGAAGGTCTGCACGCCCGTCCCGCCGGTATCCTGAGCAAAGCTGCCAAAGGCTTTGAGAGCAAAGTCACTATGACTAAGAACGGCAAAGTCGCCGACATGAAGAAGATCTTTGCCGTAATGGGTCTGGCCGTGAAGTGCGGCGAGACCGTGACCATCGCCGCCGATGGCCCGGACGAGGATGCCGCCATCGAAGAATTGACCAAGCTGTGCAAGGACGCATGACTTCTCCCTCCGTCTATGACCGTTCTGCATAAATACTGCTGACGCAAAACCGCTCCGGGCAGAACGCTCGGAGCGGTTTTACTGTCAGTATGCGTTTTTCATCACCGTGTTTTCCAGAAAGCTGAAAAACACATCGTATTCATTTGGGGTCAGCATTTTGGGAGAACGCATGATCACAAGATCATGCCCGTGGTTTCCCACATGATAGGGTGGATGAGTGTGAGAATAGGGGTTTTCCAAAACCCTCTTGACGAATTCCACATACAGTAGTATTTTTCTTGTAAATCCCACTGCTCTTGTGGATTGGTTTGAAGCCATCCACAAAATGTGGTCGTGTTCATTTTGAACACAGGCACAGAAAGTGGTTGGTTATCACCGTG
>OGUJ01000599.1_pt1 | contig 25959 bp, 31 predicted proteins | sample 1573661 | NCBI WGS metagenome assembly OGUJ01 (sample SAMEA2581933, study PRJEB24529) | metagenome | biome: Human gut stool | place: China | collected 2011
GAAAAATAAAAATTATATTAAAGATTTATCTTTACGACCAAATTATTATGTAGAGCTTCAAAAAAAAGATATTTATTATTGCATCAAAGCTAAAGATTTTGGGAAATATTTTACTTTTGAAAATTTAAAAGAAATTATTCCAACAAAACTTTATAATTTAAATGGAGATTCATTATGGATAAATATTGAAAATAATAATATAACATTTGAAGAACTTTTAAATAATTTTGAAATCGAAGAAGATTTTATTATAACTCAAGTCCTTCATTGTGAATATTTTGAACAAAATAATAAATATTATATTTCTCATCTTGATCATGAATTTATCTTATATTCCCTAGAAGAATACGATAAAAGGAAAAATAATATTAAACAGAAGGGAAATTCTTGTAAAAGGGTAAAAACATTTAAAATTGATAATTCTTCTATTCCATTTATTTTGGAAGATGGACTAAATATCTTATTATTCTTCTTAAATCAATATTTTAAGTCAAAAGATTTATTAAAAGAATATTTTATAGAAATTGAAAACTCTAGAAATAACTAATACTATTTAATATATTTGCTTATAATTTTTATATTTGATATACTATTATAAACAAAAAGAGGGAGAGAAGGAATGAATATTAATTTTTTTAAAAAACAATGTATAAAAATATTGATTTATATCTTTAGTTTAGGAGTTATTACTCTGTTATTTTTTGGCTTTAATTGGAATAAGAATACTCTTATATCTGTTATTTCTTTAATAACTTCTATTTTTACAGCTTTTATGGGCAAAACATGGATAGATGATTATAAATTAGAAATAGATAAGGAATTAGAAAATTATAAAAAAGAATTAAATAAAGAAGTAGAAAGTTATAAAGTAAAATTATCTGGTTATACATTAGTTACTAAATTACAATATGAATTAGAATTTTCTATATATAAAGAAATATACGGAGATTTAATGTTAGTGTTAAGTAGAATAGAAAAATTAAGTAATATTTGTAATTCAAAAGGTAAAAGTTCATCACTAAAGTCTGAGAAAAATAAATGGCTTATTCTCAAGAAAAATTTAGAATTAAAAATGTTACAAAATATACCATTTTATAGCGAGCAAATATTAAATAAAATTAATAGCATAATAGAAGACCTTAATAAAATTGTTAGTGAAATTGACAAATTAAATAGTTCAGATGAGATGACCTTATTTTTAGAAGGAATGATAATAACTGAAAAAATAAAAGAATTAGGAAATTTAATAAAAGAAAGAATTCAAAATATGAAAATTATAGCAGATTAAATTTATTTAGGAGAAAATATGGTTAGAAAAATTAAAACTAATATAAAAAATAAATTTCTAAATGATTATCAAAATCATTTAGAAAAAATAGATACTTATGATTTGATTGATAAAATAGAGAAATTTAGAAAATTAAATTTTAAAAATATAACCACTTCAGAGTTATCCAATGAAATATTGAAAGTATTATCTTATGAAAATAGTGCATCAATTATTCCAGATATTAGAAACTATCCAAAAAATACTAAATTTTATAGAATACGAAAGCTTGACCAAGAAAATTTAAAAATTCCTTTAGAAACAATAAAATGTGAAGCTGATGCTTGGGCTCCACCTAAAAATATCATACATAAATATGGCCGTTTAAATAAACCAAATGAATCATTATTATATACAACTCCACTTAATTGTATTATTCCTATTGAAGAAATGAAAATAAAAGAAAATGAATATTTTGCATTAATCGTTTATAATTCTAAAGAAGAAATAAAAGTTAATTGTATAGGAATAGAAAAAGATTATGAAAAATTAGGATTAGCTAAAGAAGAAATAGTTAAAGCTAAAATATTAGATAATTTTTTAGTAGATGAATTTACTAGAGAAGTTGGAGAAGGAACAGAACACCTTTATAAAATATCTGAGTTAATTGCAAAAGATTATTTTGATTTACCACCAAAAGTTGTTCAAGATGCTTGGCTTTATCCATCTGTAGCTTCTAAAGCTGGTTATAATGTATGCTTCAGAGAAGAAATTGCAAAAGAAAAATTAGAATTATTAGGAGTTCAATTATTAAAGTATAATAAAAAAGAAAATGATTATTATTTCCAAGTAGCATGTGTTTGTCTTTTAAATGATGATAAAACATTTGAATACTTGAAGTGCTCTAATGAAAAAGTAAAAAAAGTATTTCCTGAAATAAATTATGAATAATTTTTAATTAATAAAGTCAGTATAAAAGCTGACTTTTTTTATTTTTTGAAAAAATTTCACAAAAAACGTCACTATCAAATCGGTGACGTTTTTCTATTAGTGAGAATAATTTTAAAAAGCTGGAGGTGTAATTAATGAAAGAACAGGTATTAAAAATATTGTATTTAAATATTTCTGAAATAAAAGAATATGAAAATAATTCTAAAGAGCATCCAGAATGGCAAATATCACAAATAGCTAATTCAATTAAAAAATTTGGATTTAATGATCCAATAGCAATAGATGAGAATAATATCATTATTGAAGGACATGGAAGATATTTAGCAGCTAAAAAATTGGGGCTAAATAAAATTCCTTGTATTCAATTGAAAGAGTTAAAAGAGGAAGAGAAAAAGGCTTATATCATAACTCATAATAAGTTAACTATGAATACAGGTTTTGACTTAGAAAAATTAAAGGCAGAATTAGAAATGTTAAAGCTCACTAATATAGATTTAGAACTTACTGGATTTGAAAGGACGGAGCTAGAAGATATTATGAGTGATGAAACTGAATTAAATTTATTACCAGTAGAAGATGCTTTAGATGAGAATGATCCTAATAAATTGGTGGGATTAGTTTGTCCTTGTTGTGGCCATAAGGCAAAGAAAAAAGAGTTTTTAGAGTGTGATATAGATGGCTAAAAGATATCAAGACAAATATTATACTCCAGCATCAGTAGTTAAGGCAGTATTAAAAGTAATAGAAAAAGAAATAATGCCATTAGATAAATTTAATAGAATAATAGAGCCTAGTGCTGGAGCTGGAGCTTTTATAAAAGAGCTTCCTAAATCAACTATAAGTTATGATATTGCTCCTGAATATGAAGGAATAATATGTGCAGATTATCTTAAAGAAAATATTCCTTACTTAGAAAATAGTATTGTTATAGGAAATCCTCCCTTTGGAAGAAGTGGAATGTTAGCCAAAGAATTTATAAAGAAAAGTATGGAACATTCTGATTATGTAGCTTTTATATTACCAGGAGATAACTACAATAGAAAAAGCTCTATTCCTGGAATAAAACTTTTTAAAAGTTATATGCTTCCAGAAGTTAAATATAGTGGAGTTAAATTAAAATGTTGTTTTAATATCTATTGTAAAGGAGATGAAGAAAAAAAGAAAATAAAAGATGTGGATATCTATGAATTTTCAAGAAATAAAAATACTACTAAAAAAGAGGAAGAAGAGTATTTAAAAAAAGATTGTGACTATAGGATTATATCTTATGGAACTATAAGATTAATAGGAAAAAATGAAAAAACAAGAGTACAAGAGTTAAAGATTAATTTTAAAGTTAAAAGAAATTTTAAATATATTTTAGAGAAATATATAAAAGAAAAAGCTAATATAAGTGTTTCAGCAGCAAATATCTCCAAACAAGATATAGTTGATTTAATCTATGATAATTATCCTGAGTTAAGAGACAATTAAAAGGATGTGATACTAATGAGTAATCCTACTAGAGCTCCCACAAAAGAAGAGGTAAGGGAATACTATGAGCAAAATAATGTTTCTTTAAAAGAGTGTGCTAATCATTTTGGGATATCTGAAAATACTGTTAAGAGTTGGAAGAAAAGAGATAAAGCTAAGGGTGATGATTGGGTGCACCCAAGGGGGCAGAGGGGAAATCAAAAAAGCAACTTATAAATAAAGCTAAATCAATGGTTATACAAGGGGCAACTATAAAAGAAGCTTCAGAGAAAACAGGAGTTAAGGAAAGTACACTTCAAAACTATTCATCTAAAGAAAACTGGATAGAGCAGCAAGAGAGATTTCTTAAAAATGTATATGGAAAGCTCCAAGAGGAAGAAGGAGAAAAGCATATACAAAGGAGAAAAGAAGCTATTGATTATCTTAACTATATTCAAAAGAAAACTATGGCCAAGTTATCTAATGGCGATTTAGATAAAAAAGATGCTGAAATCTTTAATACAGTAGTTAATATAGTTCAAAAGACAATAGAGGGACAAGCTCAATTATTAGGTATTCCTGAAATGAGATTGAATATTAAGAAAGATACTGATAATAAAGATATTCCTACTAGTAATGATAGAAAAATCACTATTAAGGTGGTGAAGTAATGGAAAATATAGAACTTACATTTGGAGAACACTTTGCAAACTTAATACAAGATGATGATTTTGACATTGCACTTTGGATAGGTGGATATGGTAGTGGTAAATCTTTCACAGGATTTCTTAAAACTGTTCTTACAGGATCTATTGAAAAAAGAAGAATGCTGGTTGTCCGTAAAGTATATGCAACTTTAAAGGATAGTTGTTTTGAGGATTTAAAGGAAGCTATATCTATTTTGAATATGGAAAATGAGTGGAAATATATTAAATCTCCTTATGAATTTGAAAATTTAATAACAGGAACTCAAATTATATTCAAAGGTATGGATGATTGGAGAAAACTAAAATCAGTAAAAAATATAGATTATATCCTTATAGAAGAAGCTGATGAGTTAACTATTGATGATATAAAAGAGCTTAGAAAAAGACTTAGAGTAAAAAATATCAGATGTAAATTAATAATGATGTGTAATCCTGTATCTCGTGGAAGTTCTATTTATAAAATGTTTTTTACTGAACAAGGTTATAACATTGATGAAAATGAATTATATGAGAAAAGACTCATTAAATTTACAGATAAGATTATTTTGGAAAATGGAGAAATCTTAAAACAAGTAGTTATGATACATCATTCTACTTATAAGGATAATCCACATCTTCCAGCAAGTTTTATTTATGAGTTAGAAAGTGAAAAAGACCCTAGATTAAAAAGAATAGCTAAAGAAGGTAAATTTGGAGCAGATGGTGATTTAGTTTTATATAATGCTGTCTTTGAAAAACAAGTTTATGAGAAATATATTGAAGGGAAATTAGGAAAAAAAGACCAGTACAGAGGTATTGACTGGGGATATTCAACTTCATATACTTGTGGCTTAAAAATGGCTGTTAATACTAAACTAAATGAACTGTATATTTATTGGGAATACTACAATAAGGGTAAATTAACCAAAGAACTTTTTAAAGAATTGGAACCCTTAAAAGAGGGTGGGAAAACAATATATGCAGATAGTGCTTCAGCACAAACTATTGCAGACTTCTATGACGCTGGATATAACATTGATGGAGCAACTAAAGGTAATGGCTCAGTTGAATATCATGAACAACTTTTGAGAAGTTTTTCAAGAATAGTAATTGATATTGATAGATGTCCTCACACTAAAGAAGAAGCTGAAGAATGTGTTTATAAAAAAGATAAAAATGGAGATATCCAAGCTGGTAGATACAACATAGATCCTCATAGTTTTGATGCTATGAGCTATGGGCTTGAAGAATATGAATATATCCCATTGAAAGAAAGAATTAGAAAGAAAAAATATATAGGAGTTAATGGAGGTGGAAAAAATTGAAAAGAACATATTAAGTAAAAAAGAGCTAACTACTTCAACAGTTATAAAGTTATTTAATGAAACTTACCCTGAAAATTCTAATTTAAGTGATGAACTTATAAAAAAACTTTTAGAAGATATAGATGTAAGTTCAGCTTTAGACAAAGTTGAAAGAGGAGTAGCTGGAAGAAAACTAACAATACAAACTGATGATATCTCATTAGAAGAACAAGCTAAGGAAATTGAGAAAAGATTTTCAGGTATTAAATTCAATAGAATACTTAATCATATGATAACAGCTAGATATTGGGGATATAGTTGCTTTGAAATAATTTATAATGAAGATTTTTCAATAAATACTCTTATTCCTATACCTTATGATTATATCACATATAAAACTTCTGAAAGAGCTTGGAAAGTAAAAATAGGAGCTAATGAAATACCTCTTAATAGAGAAAAGTTTTTACTATGTATTCATAGATGGAATCCAGCTAGACCAACAGGTACTAATATCTTTGAGTCTTGTAAAACTTCTTTTTTAGATAAAGAAATGTATCAAAGACAATTAAGGGGACTTGCTAAAAAATATGGTGATGTCATAATTGTTTTTCCTTATGATGAAAATACAGAGTTTGAGGATATTAAAGAACAAGCTGAACAAGTTGCAAATATGAAAGGACAAGATGTAATAGCAATTCCTGTTAGTAGAAATCAAGGATTAAAGGATAGCTTTGATTTTATAAAATTATCTGATTTGCAACCTGAAATCTATACAGAGTTAGAAAACAGGGAAAAAGAAAAGTTAATTCAAAAAATACTTGGAGGAACTTTAACTATTAATAATGGTGGAGGAATAGGTTCATATTCACTTGGAGAAATTCATCAACAAGGATTAGAAGCTGTTATTCAAGAAGTTTGTAATTTTTGCACAGATAGTTTATATCAATTAATAGAATTAGATTCAATGTTTTTTGGATATAATCCTAATAATTTTTCTTGGAAGCTTGAAAAAGTTTATACAGAAGAAGAAATATTCGAAAAAGATAAAAAGAAAGAAGAAAAACTAAGTTTAAAACTTGATAATATGTTGAAATTATCAAATATTGGCTATAAGCTCTCTAAAGTCTATTTAGCAGAGTATTTAGGTATAGACGAAGTTTCACTCGAAGAAAGTTCTACACCTACTATAATCAATGGAATACAAGGCGAATTCTCAAAAAATAAGTTGGATGAATTACTAGAAAGAGTAAAAGAACAAGATAGTAATTTATTAGAAGAGATTGAAGAAAGTTTTGGAGATTTTTTCAAAGATATTTCAATGCAGTTAAAAGAAAAATTAAAGGCCATAAAAACATTAGAAGATTTAGAAAATATACTTTTAGATATGACTTCTTTAAAAGATAAAATGATTATCAGTTTTTTAAAGGGTTATTTAGATGATTTAGCTATTAGTGGTAGTGTCTTATTACCACAGGAAAATATCAATCCTTTTAAATTAAAGCATGAAGAAGCTATACAATATTTTTTAAATAAATCTCCTATACTCTTTGACAAATTGGAAGAGATTTCAGCTAAAGTACAAGAAAGTTATTTTTACATAAAGAAAAGTACAAGCTTAGAAGTAACCAAAGCTTTGTACAATAATTTACTTTCAACTTTAAATGAAGGAAAGACTTTTAAAGATTGGTTAAAGATGTCAGAAAATATTTTAAATAAATCAGGATTTGGAGATAATCCTTGGTACTTGGAATTAGTTTATAGAAATAATTTAATGACTACTTATAATGCTGGAACTTTCTATAATCAAGAACTTAATAAAAAGAATAAACCTTATGGAATGTATGATGCTGTTGGAGATAATAGGACAACAGATTTATGTAAATCTTTAGATGGACTTGTATATCCTTTGGACCATAGTTTTTGGAAGAACTTTTTGCCACCTAATCATCACGGTTGTAGAAGTAGGAGAATTACTTTAAGCAAAGATGATGTAAAAGAATATGGATTAACTATTCATAAAACAATGGGAAAATCCATTTTAGACTTAAAAAATGAGCTTGGAGAATTCAAAGGAAATCAAGTCAATGCATTAGCTACTTCTTTACAGAAAAAAGATGAGAAAGTAAAAGAATTGAAAAAGGAAGTAAACTCTGCTTTAAAACAACTTTCTCTAATGGAGTGATGAGTTATGTTCAATGTAACAAATAATGAAAAAGTAGTTCTAAAAGGATTAGAAAAACTAAGTATAAACTCTGAAAAAACTCTTCCTTTGATGAGATATATAGCTGGAGATATGCAGACTAAAGTTGATTTTAGATTTAGACTTAGTAAAAATCCAAATGGAGAAACATGGGCTCCACTCTCTCTTGTAACTATATCAAGAAGAAGAAAGGGAAGTAATAAACCTTTAGTTGATACTGGAGAGTTACGAGCTAGTATTACTTCAAGAGTAACTCCTACTATTGCAGTAGTAGGAACTAATAAAGAATATGCAGCATATCAAAACTTTGCTGTAAAAAAAGGAGAATTGGGAACTACAGAAGTAACTGAAACTGTTAGAGAGCATACTAGAAGGAGAAGAGGTAGAACTGAAAGAGTAAGACAACATACTCGTAAAAGAGAAGTATCTTCTCCTTGGGGAGATAAACCAGCTAGGGAGTTTATAGGATTTAGTAATAATCAAAAGATAGCATATGCAGCTATAATTAGAAAATATCTAAAAACAGGTAAGTTATAAGGAGATGATAGTATGGTAACACCAGTAGGATTTTTATTTATAGGAGTAGCCGTAGGAGTAACAGGAGGTTTCGTTTGGGGAGTAGTTAGAGAAAGAAAGGGGAAAAATAAGAAATATATCTTTTGGGGACCTAAATTAGTTAAAAAGGAGGAAGAAGAAAATGCCAAAAATATTTAAAGCTGGAAACTATGGAGCAAAGGGAAACTATACAGTAGAAAACCTTAAAAGCTGGATAGGTAAAGAGTTCTCAATAACAGCTGGACATATAGGAGATTGGCAAAAGAATGGCTATCCTATAACAGCTATTCCAGTCGCTGGTACTTGTAAAGTAACTGATGTAGATGAGAACGGATATTTAATAGGAGAGTTCAATTATAACTCTTTTGGAGAAAGTATTAAGGAACAATATCCTAATCTTTCAATAGGAATAGGAAGTGATGGTAATCCTAACCATTTAGCAATATTAGGATATGCACCACCTCATTTAAAAGATTTAGATAAGTCTTTTAGTGAGTTTTCCCAAGACTTAACATCATTAGAAATAACTCAAACAATAGAATTTGCAGAAGATGACCAAGCTAAAATTGATGAATTTACAAGCTATATTAAAGGTGTTGATGCATCAAAAATAAAATTAGGAAATTTATTTGATGCTTTATGGGAAAAAGATAGTGAAAAAACAGCAGTAGACAAACTAAGAGGTGCTGGATATACAGTAGAAAAAACAACAGAGTTTAATACTGATACTTTAAAAAATATAGCTTCTATTCTTAATTTTGATTTAGTAGAAAAGAAAAAAGAAAATCTAAATCAAGATGAAATATATGAGAAAGTTAGAGCAGAGTTTACTAGAGATAATGAGAAAAAAGAAGTTAAGGAAAAATTTATTAAAATGTTCCCACCAGTAATGCATTCGTTTATTGAATTTGGAATAGATAAAGCTTTTGATGAGAAAGAATACTCAAATATTATTGAGTTCTCCGAGGGAAAAAAGGGAACTATAGCCAATATGTTAAAAGAGTTCTCCAAAGAAGATGGACCTTTTGCACACTTATTTAAAAATTATTCTAATAATATAGAGTTTTCAGAAGATAAAGATCCAATACAAGAAGCTAAAGAGTTAGCAGAAATATTTTAAATATTCCCAAATTTAATAAAAATGGGAAAAAATAATAGGAGGTAAAAAATGGGAAGCTTTCAAAGAAAAAGAATTAAAGAAGAAAATAACTTTAGAAGATTACAAGGAGATATGAGAGTTACAATGGGAGCTGGAGAAATTACATACTTACAGCCTGTTGCTCAAAGTAAAACTGATGGTAAGTTTTATGCATATAAAAAGGGTGATGAAAATGTAGGAGTGATAGCTGGATTATTTACAATGAAACCCTGTACAGAAAGTAATACTGTTGAAGCAAAAGATGGAGATATTGGAACTATCACAACTCAAGTTATTATTGCTAAAAAGGATATTGTAGGTATTGAATGGGAGTCTGATTTTACAGCTCTTTCTCAATTAAAATTAGCTGGTGTTATTGTAGTAGAACAAATTGAAGGTACTGAGGAGGTTTAATTTTATGGATAAAAAAATGATTTATTTAATTAATTTAATAGCTGAAATGGCTAAAAAGATAGAAATTCCACAAACTTATTCTAATAAATTTAGAGCTTCTAACAATGAATATCTATCTCCAACAGAGAAGATTAGAATTGATGATTTAGTGGACCATTATGTAACTGCTGGATTAGTTGGCAGAGATGAGATTCTACCTATCTTAAGAAATGGACAATTTACAATTACAGAATTCGAGCCTGATATTATAGGAGGACAATTCCCATATCAAGCTATTGATTTATTGCAGTTAAGTGCTGGTATTCCAATGATAACTACAACTGGAAAAGAAATTCCGACTATAAAGCAGTTAGAAGCTAAATATTCGAGAATGATAGCTGCTGCTATTAATAATACATTTGAAAGACAATGTGCTCAAGCATATTTAAAAGGAACATATATTGACAAAATGGGAGAAGAGTTAGAAGTAGGAGTAAAAAATGATACACCTTTATCTTGGAACTCTAAAACTAAAGTAGCCGATGAACTACTAAAATTAATGGTTGGGTATAATACTAAGCATGGAGTATGGCCAAGTGTTGAAGTTGGAGAAACCATCTTTAACTTATTAAAAAATGAAGCCAATGATACTAGACAGAATATTAATGGGGTAAGATTTTTCTTTAGCGAAAATCCATATATTGAAATTGGAGGAAAAAGAATAGATTTATTAGTTAATGCTAAAGATAGTAAAGGAGCTACTATTGAAACTAAAGATTTAATGATATTTAATACACCATCTAATCTTGGAATAGGGTATGGTTGTCTTTCTTATGGTATTGTTGCTACTAATGAATCTAAATTAGTAAGAGCTAAATTAATAGCTGGAGAAACTAGAGTAGATGAGACATCAGGTTCTAAAGGACTTTGGGGAAAATCAGCACCAATGCCTATTATCTTATCTACTAAAAAGTATATAAGATATAAGGTTACTATATCTTAATATTGAAGAGGGAAGTTCCCTCTTCTCCTTGAGAAAGGAGGGATAATGGCTTTTAAACATCTAAATGATAAATTTATGCCTATTCCTGTAAAAAATATCTTATTAGCTTATTCTCAATACTCTGAAGATGAGTTTAATAAAGTTGCTGAAGAGTTTGAAAGAGAAGCTATAGGAGTTATTGATTCATCAGTTAACCTAACCAAGACACTTGAGCTAACAAATGGACAAGACTTGGTTACAGGATTATGTAAGAGCTATGTAACAGCTAAATTACATGAAATGATAGCTCATCCAGATTATATAGACTTAGCAGCAGACCTTATGGTTAACTTTAGAGATAATCTCAAAAGAATAAGAGAAGCTCAATTATCAGAGGGGGAAAGTACCTCTGACAAACCTAAAATAAGAAAATTATATATATTCAGAGGAAAAGATGGTTAAGATATTCGAATTAGGTCCTTGTCAAGTATATTTCAATGATAAATATATAGGACACACATTAAAAACTGATAGTACATCTTTAAAATTACAAGCTATTACACAAGAGATAAAGACTGATGAAAGCCCAGATATAAAGGAGATATTGGAATTAGGTAGAAATATTACTTTTGAAACAACAGTATTATTAGATGAAAACTCTATTAATACTTTTGGAATAACTCCTGATGTAAAAACACTAGTAAAAAAAGGAGTTATAGAGATAGTAACTATGAGTAATTCTGTAAGAATAAAGTTATTGAGGGCTGTTATAACTCTTGAAATTAATTTTAATTTCAAAATTGAAGGTACTCATAGTGTAAAGATTAAAGCTAAAGCTTTAAGAAATGAAGATAACAAAGATATAGAAATAATTACTTAAAGGGAGGTAGCAATGAAAGAATATCCATTAGGACCTTGTAAGATTGAATATACTCTTGAAGGAGAAGAGAGCCCAGTTGTATTAGGACTTACACTGAAAGAAGAGGAAGTTTTATTTAGTGCTGGGTTTGAAATATACTCTGTAGAAGTAGACCAAATGCAAGGACCATATATAGCAAATGTAATTCCAGGAGAAGTTACACTTACATGTACTATTCCTTTAGATTTAAGTGTATTACCTAAATTATCAAACACTTATATTGAAGGAACTACTGGAGTAGGATTTACAACAGTAGGAAAACCACTTAAATTTGGAAAGTTAAAAGTACATCCATTATCAGCAGGAGATTCAATAGACTTTGATATTACAGGACCTAGAGTATCTTGTCTAGTTAATACTCAAATTAACTTTAAAACAGAAGATACACCTAAAGTAGCTTTAACATTTAACTTCTCAACAGATATAGCTGAAGAAAGTCCAACAAAAGGATTAGTATATACTTGGGGAAATTACACAGCAAAAGCTTAAGTTTTTTCAGTGCCTCTATCTTAATTGATAGAGGTATTATAAAGAACTTAAGAGAGGAGGGAATATATGGGGATATTTATAAGAGATATAAAAGATTTGATTCCAAGAAATAAAACTATTTCTTTAGGAATAAGATTTATAACAATTAGAGAACCTACTGTTAAAGATTGGTTATATCTAAACAGTATAGATTTTGAAAAAATGGAGATAAGAGAAATATGTAATATTTATATAAAGACATTATCTGATGACATAGTTGAAGTTGAAAAACTTACAACTATAGAATTAGTAACTGTACTTCAAGAATGCTTTAAGATGATGTCAAGAAATGAAAATACTGGAGAAAAGGAAAGTAAAGAAAGCTCAGATGATATCTATATAAATATGTCATATAGAATAGCAAAGTTTTGTAAAAATACTTCAACATCACTAAATGAAGCTATGAATACTAATTTCTTTATATTCAATTCAATACTAGAAGGAATAAAAGCTTTAGAAGCAGAAGAAAGTTTAAATTTATCAGCTATAGTTGATAATCATATAAATCTAAATTCTAAAGATAAAGGAAAATACACAAAACTATTGAATGGATATAAAGAAGATTTTAAAAATAATGGAGTTAAAGTTGTTAGAGGAATAGATTTCTTTAACATAAAGAAACTACAAGCTATGACTAAAGGAGGAGCTCTATGATACCTTATTCAAATGAATATTTATTACAATATATGGCTACTCTTGACACCAGTAACTATAGTCAAGGCTTAAAGGGAATGCAAAATCAAACTGAAGGAACTACCAATAAAATAGATAGTGCCTTTGGAAAGATGACTAAATCTATTAATGCAGCAACTATTGCTAAAGGAGCTATGGCAGCTGCTGCAATATATGTAGCTAATAAACTTAGAGTCACTACTAAAGAAGTAATGGCATATCAAAAACAACTTGGAATGGTAAATACTCTTCTTAAAGTATCAAGAGATGAGTTAAATAAATATGGAGATGAATTTGAAAGACTATCTCTTAAAACTGGAGCAGCCAAAACAGAGATAGCAGATGCTGCTTATCAAGCTCTTTCATCAGGAGTGGGGAAAGGAGATTTAATAGGATTTCTTGAAACAGCATCTAAAACAGCTATAGCTGGACAAGCTACTGTTGAACAGTCAGTAGGAACTATTACTTCTATTATCAATGCTTATAAAATGGAAATGAGTGAAGCTGGAAAGGTTGCTGACTGGTTACTGACTGTACAGAACGAAGGGGTAACTACGGTAAGAGAGTTAGGAGACCAACTGGGAGACGTAACATCAATCTCGGCAGCTCTTGGAGTATCTCTTAATGATGTAGGTGGAGCAATAGCTCAAATGACTGTAAATGGTAATAATACAGCCAAGACAATAACAATGTTAAAGTCTATGCTATCAGAGTTATCAAAAGAAGGACAAACGGCTGCTGATAACTTTAAAAAACTATCAGGTCAAAGTTTTACTGAGTTTATAGCAAATGGTGGAACTCTCCAAGAAGCTATGCTGAAAATGGAAGAATATGCTAAAAAATCTAATAAATCAGTTGTAGACCTCTTTTCATCAGTTGAAGCTGGAAGTGCAGCTTTAAATCTTACAGGAATAAATGCTGAAAATTTTGCTAATAAGTTAGAAAAAGTGGCTAGTAGTTCAGGAGAATTGGAAACAGCTTATAAGACAGCAACAGATAATATTCAATCAGAATGGGAAAAGCTTGTAATAGCTATGGATAATAGATGGAGTAAGTTTGTAAAATCTGTTGTAGAAAATGAAAGTTTACTCAATTTTGTAAAAACTATTAGAAGGGCCATTGATGGAGAAGATAACTCTTTAGAAATTCAACTAGATAGAGAAAAAGAACTTCCTAATTTAAAAAAGAAATTAGAGGGAGTAACAAAGGAATTAGAAGAGGTTAGAAAGAAAAGAGAAGAGTTATTAAAAACAAATCCTAATAAATCTATGACCTTAATTCCTACTGAAAACAAGCTTAATGATGAAAAAAATCAACTTACTTGGAAAATACAAAATATAGAAAGAGAAATTAAAACTAGGGAAGAGGCAGCTAAAAAAGTTGAAGAAACTAATCAGAAAGTAGCAGATAGTGAAAATAAAAAGAATACTCAACTACAAGATTTAAGAGCTCAAGAAGAAAGTAGATTAGAGGAACATAATGACACCTTAAAATCTAATGAGCTTAAGTATCTCCAAGATAAAAAAGATTATATAGCTGGCCAACAAAATTTATTATCATTAGGAATAATCAACCAAGAGGAATATAATAGGAATATTAAAAATAAGGAAAATGAACTTTATTTAGAGCAGCAAAAAGCTAATTTGGAAAGCTTAAAGCAAATGGAAGATTATTATAGAAATATAGATGATTTAACAAAGGCTAATGAGTTTAAGAAAAAAGTAATTGAAGTAGAATTAAATATCCAACAAAGATTTTCTACTGAAAGGAATGATGTAGGAGAAGATTCTATGTTAGATACTCAATTACAAGCTAGAAAAGAGCAACAAGCTAGCCTTTTAGAGAATGAATGGCTATTTCTACAAGAACAGGTTGATTTATATAACCAGGGGAAATTAAGTGTAGAAGATATAGAAAAAAATAAAAATATTAGATTACTAGAGTTGGAACAACAAAGGTTAGAACAAGAGGCACTACAATTAGAGCAAAGAAAAGCTTTCTATGAGTCCAATGCAGGATTTGAGCAAGAACTAGCTGACACTATTATAGATATTAATAAAAATAAGATTAAACAGGAAGAAAATGCTTTTAAACTTGAACAAGCTAATAAAAATAAAAAATTTAACTGGGAGAAATGGGCATCTAATTATGAAGTTGATATATATGAGAGGTCAGCAGGAGCTATTATGGATACCTACACAGCTTTAGCACAAGGACAAATTAAATCATTGGAAGATTTTAAAAAGTTTGCTATGTTGCAATTAGCTGAGTTATTAATGGCAAAAGGGCAAGAACATGCTGCTAGAGCTGTTTCAGATACAGCATTAGGATTATCATATATTGCTGCTAATAATTATAGTGGAGCTAAAAACGCTTTTGTATCTGCTGCACAAAATGCTGCTGTTGCCGCTTCTTTTGGAGTAGCTGCAGCAACTATCAACAATAGTGTTGACTCTGAAGAAGATACAGATAATGAAGATAATAACTCTTCTTCTACTCAATATGATGAAGGAATTAATGATAGAGTAGAAAGTTCTCAAGAAAAAAATGAAGGTATAGTCTATATAGATGGAAGTAACTCTACCTTGACCAAATTATTTATTAAAGAAATAGAAAAAGAATTAAATGATGGATATAATGTAACACTCATTGGAAAGAAAAAATAAAGTAGAAATAAGAACATTGGCAATTTAATATCATTCGAGGATTGATTTTCCTTTAAAAATATTGTATATTATGTTAACAATATTTTAAAGGGGGAATTTTTATGGAGTATAAAATTAAAGTTAACTTAGGACTAAAAGACGCTTTTTTTCTAGCATTTATTTATCTTATTAGTGGAATTGTTTTTGCAATTGTTGGAGGTTTATTATTTTTTATTCCATTTGCACCAGCTTTTATAGTAGCTGTTTATTCTTTATTTATTTTAATTTATTCTATTAAATACATACTTGAAGCTACAAAAATAACAAGGGAAGATGTAGAAATCTCAAATAAAACTACTATTATTCAAGAGAAAAAACAAAATATTTATACATCTACAACTTCAAACATGAAAAATAAATTTACAAAAAGTGACGAATTTGCTAAGTTGGAAAAAGAATATTATTCAACTAATTCTGAAGAATTGAAAAAAGAAATAAGAGAAAAACTTTTAAAAAGTAAAGAATTTGAAATTAAAGAACAAGAATATTGCTTAGATGATGAAGCTGCTTTAATTGCATTAATGGAAGCAGAAGATATTTTTGCAGAATTAGAATTATATAAAAGAAATAAAAAATAAATATTACTCAATACACAATCCTCGGTAGAAATGCCGAGGATTTTTTATTTCTTAAAAAGGAGGTGTATGAATGGAAAATAAAATTTCTATCTATATTTCTACTCTAAAAGATTATCAAATAAAAGGTATTAAATATGATGGAGTTGATGATAAAGAAGGAGCTATTTATCAAACAGCAGAGTCTGGGAAAGAATTTAATATAATCAGATGGTTTAAATATAAATATACTCTATCTTTACAATATCTTTCTTTCCAAGAATGTGAAAATATAATAAGAGAACTTATAGAGATAAAAAAAGAAAGAAAATTACTTAATATTCCTAGAGAAATTCTTTTAAAAAAGGGCTATATAGATTTTAAAAATTTACCTGATGACCCTTTATTCTCCTATGAAATAAAGGATATTTCTCCTAAGCAAAGTACAGGTAAACCTTATTATGACCTCACTATCAAGTTAAATGAAAGGGTTGATATGCTATGAATATAGAAAAACAATATTATCACTATATAGCAAAAATATATGATAGTTTAAGGAGTGGAGAAGAGGGAAAACCTTTATACTTAGCAACTAAAAGAGGAGTAATATTTGAAGATATAGAGTGTTTACCATATATGAGTATTCCAAATGGTGGAGGAAGTTCAATTACTCCTAAAGATTCTCAATGCTCTGTATCATCAATTAAATTTGATATAGTAAATGTTGATTACACTATATCCCAATGGCTTTATGAAAGGTTGAATAGTGGGAACTCTATGACATATGGAGAAATGGTTGATATTTATGCTATGTGTGGAGATAAAACTTTAAAATTAATATATAGAGGACTTATAAGAAGTATTGATAATGATGTATTTGAAAGTAAGTATACTTTTGAAATAGCTGATTTCCAAGAAAGATTAAAAGCTTCTATATTTGATAGAGAGTTATCAAAATACAATGGAGAAACTATTGATGATATTAATAAATATAGAATGCCTACTAAAACTATAAATGGAATAAAGCAAGGATTTAGTATTAAAGAAATTGATGAGGGAGAAACTGATGATGATGGTAATTCAATTTTAACTAGAGTTATAGTATTTGAAGGACATCCAGTTACTTGTATTGAGCTAATATTTCAAGCTGTATTCTCAACACCTCAACTAGAAGTTCAAGTGCCATATTTGACTAATCAATATGAAAACTTTGTAGATTTAGTATCACTAAATGAAATTAGAGAGGTTTTAAATAGACCATATTATTCAAACTACTACTTAGAAATAAGAGAACCTATAGATGATCCTTATGAGTGGTTGATAGATAATGTATATAAACCTTGTGCTATATTTCCATATCTAAGTTTAGATGGAAAGCTTGGAATAAAACTACATAGACAACCAACCATTGGAACAGAAGGAATTACTCTTGATGAAAGTAATATTATTTCAATAGATAGTAAAAATATAACTGATGAGAACATAGTAAATAATATGATAGTTAAGTATGAAAAAGACTTCAAGGAAGATAAAGAAAGGATTAAAAGGTATTTTACTTCAATAAGTTCTTTTAATAAATTTAGAATGCTTATTCCAAGTAGTCCAGATGAATATATAATAGCTGGAGTTAATAAGTTATCTGCTACAGATAAAGCTACATTTGCTGCTACTTTATCAGACAGTATATTCAGTAGATATGGATATCCTGGAGTAGAGTTAGAACTTACTGTTCCTTTAGAAGTAGCCGTTGATTATAAAGTAGGAGATTATCTATTTATTGAGCATAAAACTTTAATAGCTTGGGAAGGAGATACACAAGGATTACCAGGAATAAAAGAAGAAACAGGGGAGATAGTAGACCCATATGATGGATTAGCATATTTTGATGTTGGGCATGAATGGGGAGCTTTCTTAGGAGAAAATACTTTAGGAAAGGCAATAGATGGAACTTGGGTAATTACTACTACTCAAAGAGAAATTTCACATAAAATATTTAATTCTCAAGATGAAAACTTTGAAAGTTGTGTTAAAAATCATACAAGAATAGAAGCTTGGTTAAAAAAGGAGGGGATAGCTTGAGTAAACTAATGGAAATAATAGATAAATCTCCTGATTTTAAAAATGGTACTTGTTCTTTTAAATTTTTAGATACTACCTTCAACCAGCTTACAAGAAAAATAGGAAGTAAAGAGGGAGCAAACTTCACTACAGCTAAAGCTGGAGATATCTTATCTAAAGAATTATTACAGACTCTTAATACTAAGCAAATAGCCTTAAAAGATAAAGTATTAAAATGGCAAGATGAGATAAATAAATGGGTAACAGATAAAAATACTAATAAAAATATAAATGCTAATTTGATGAATTATATTTTTACTTCTGTTGTAGATTATACAAGTAAATATATTCCTGGAGAAACTCTTGCTGATTATTACTTATTATCAGAAGTAGTAAGTGCTGAAAAAGAATTATATGAGTTTACTAGCTATTATACTACTCAATATATTATCTATTTACAAAATATTTTGAAAGAATGGAGCAAAGATAAACTTTATTTTAGTTGCATTAAAAAAGTTTATGGAACTGTATATTTTAATTTTGATATTGAAGAATGGAAATTAACAGATGCAGCTGGATTAGTTACTACTACTGAAGGAGGAGGTAAAGCTAGAACTATAAGAGTATCAGGATTTGAAAATATGAAATTAGGAGAGCATAAACGTGTGACTTACTATGCTTACTATTCTACAAGCAGTAACCCTCAAGTCATTTATAAAGGATATGTCTATTTCAATATTAGAAGATTAGCTTTAGGTTCTGAAAAAGATGATGGTAAGTTTGATTTTTGGTTAAGTTCATGGGCTGGAGAAGGATTAGTTAGTCATTATAGTGAAATGAAAGTAGAAGAATATACTGGAAAACATAGTCCACATTTTGATGCTGAACCTAAAGATTTAAACATTAACTGGGTCAAAACAAGGGTATTATTATAAGGAGGAAAAATGGAGAGAATTTTAAAAATTGTAATTGACTTACTTAGAGGAGCAACTTATGACTATGAAACAAAGTTTACTCAAGCAGATAGTCAATCACACTACTTACAAATTGATTTTAAAGACACAGAAATTGATTTTTCAGGGGTATCAATGAAAGTGAATTTTATTAGAAGTGATGGAGTAGCAGTTACTACATCAAAGGCTAGTGTTACTTCATCTAATAAAGTACAAATTCCTACTAATGCTTTAGCTAAATTTGGAGAACTAGGAATTGAAATAATCTTAATTAAAGGAGATAGTATCTTAACTGTAAACAAACTTATTAGAGTTACTGTAATTAAAACTCTTGCAGGAGAAGGTATAGATTTAGAAATAGGAGATAGCTTTTTAAATGAAATCAATCAGCTAACTGTTAATCTTTCTAAAGTTTTAACTGGGGAAGGAGATAAGCAAATTGAAAGAGTAAGAGCTACTGGAAATGAAGTAGTAAAACAAGTTGAATCAATTTTAGGAAATAATCCTGAAGGTGGGAATGCAGCTGCTGTTGGAGGATTAAGTAGAGCTGGAATAGAAACACTTATAGATAATGTTGTAGGAAAAGTTGAAGATGGAAAATTTCCATTAACAAGTGCTGAAGTTGGAAAAGTATATGAGGCTGTAAATGGCAAGAAGTATAAATGTATAAAAGCTTATAGTGGTTCATCATTGAGCACACCTAATGCCAATTTCATAGAAATGTCATTGAATAATCATGCTGACAGATTGGATAATTTATTTATATCTTCAAATGTTGTAATTCCACAGTGGAGTAAAAAAGGAACTATAATTACTAAAGAACTAAAAATTCCAGAAAATTACAGCATTGCAGATTGTTTGGTAGTTTGTCGTATAGATACTTCTAATCTAGAAAATAACTCAACTTATCCTTTAGAAAGTAGCACAATATCATATTCTTATACTACTAATGGATTAATAAAAGTTTCTCCAACTGAAGATATAAATGAAAACTCAAGGAGGGCTCATATATTTGCTGTATTAAGAAAAAAATAAACTAATATATTTAAAAATTAATATCCACTCAGATTCTACTGGTAAATTTCTAAATATGTATGAGGGAGCTAGCGATAACTATATTAAAGCGATTTATGGTATAACATATTCAAGTTTAATTTAAACTTATGATAACAAATGTAATGTAATTTTTCGAGAATTTCGAGTTTTATTTCTTACTTTCATTTGATATGGGTTATATTCAAAATCTGTAGCTGTACTATGTCATTGAGAGCTAATTATCCGTTCACATGTATACCATTTATCTTCTAGAGAATACGAACCATGTAGAGAAATAGCTGTCAGATAATTTTGTTCATTAAGTCCAGCATGGAAATAAGCCAATAAATATAAACCTCTTTGAGTTATTTGATATTCACCATATCCTTCTAAGCTAATTATAATACCACTCAAATTATCCAATTTAAATACCATATGATATAAAAAATATTCCATTATCTTGGTGTGAATTACCTAAAGCCACAATCCTACCATCTGTTTGTAATCTACAAGTATGGGTAGAGCCATTTTTATCGAGCATACTTTTTACACTATTTGTAACAAAAGTGATTGTACTTTTTGGTCTCAGTAATTCTGGAACTTCTACATCTACGATTGGTGAATTATTATTTATTCTAATCATACCAAATATCATTACTAAATTATTGCATCTATGTATTTCGGATAGTATGACACTTTTTTCTAAGCTTGCATGATCCGTAGAATTGAGATTGTAGACGGTATAATTATCAAATAGATTATCCAGTTAACTTTTGTTAAACAAATGAGCTGATTGAATTAAATATACTCCACCACTTGATGTTTTAACAGTGAGAGTTGCTCCTACCATAGTTCCTTTATAACTTGCACCATTAAAATCATCTCCTATTCCAGAAGTTAAATTGTCAGATGCTAGATTAGATATAGTAACTTCTCCTGATGAGTTCCACTTTTGAAATATAATTTGAATCCCTTTTATTTTATTCAAATTAGTCTTTTTTAAAAGAATATTAAAATTTTTAGTTGTATTTTTAAATATAACAACTAAAGAAAAAAAACCTTTAGTTAACTCAGAATTTATTTTTTCTAAGATGCTATCATTAGTATCATTATCACTAATACTCAAATAAATTTCACTTAAATTATCCAGTTTTTAAAATATGGTAAAATATCTCTTTATACTAAATATAAGGAGATATTAAGATGGAAAAAGAACTAATAATTATGGAAGCACAAGAACTTGGAGTAAACAGAAAGAACTGGGAGGTTTACAATGCTTATTTGACAAGTAAAGCTATACAATCAAAAGAAACAGTACAGACAACCTATAAGACTTATTTTAATAATGTAAAGATATTTTTTCGGTATTTAAAAGCTTATGAGAATAATAGATATATTCTTTCAGAAGATACAATAAAAAACTTCACAGGAATTTGGGAGAGATATGTATTGTTATGTATCCAGCAAGGAAATAATAATCAAACTATTAGAAACAAGAGAACAGCAGTATCAACATTCCTTGACTGGTGTGAAAAGAGAGATTTTATTAAAATAAATCCTTTTAGAAAGATAGAGCAAATAAAAATTACTGAAAGTGATAAGAGGAGAACATCATATTTTTTATCTCAAAAGCAGATATGGGAAATAAACTTTATGATGAAGTTAGATAAAAAGAAATTTGATATCCAGGATAGATTAATATTTAATTTATTCCTTGATAGTGCAGTAAGAATCTCTGCAGGACATAGTTTGAAGTTATCTCAATTAGATTTAAATAATAATTGCTTTATAGGTGTTAGACATAAAGAAGGATATGTTAAACCAGTCTTATTCTTTGAAGAAACAAGAGCTATATTAGTAGAATGGATAAAAGAAAGAGAGAAGTTAGGTATAGATTTAGATTGGTTATTTGTTACTAAGTACAATAGAACATATAAGCAAATGAGTAAGGAAACTATAAGGGCAAGAGTAAGAGAGATGGGGAAAATAGTAGGAATAGAGAACTACTATCCTCATAGTATTAGGAAAACTATTATTAATATAATTTCAGGAGCTGGAACAGTTAATGATGGAGCTATGCTTGGATATCATAAAGACTCAAAAGTTACATCAGAACACTATGTGAAAGCTAAAGAAGAGGAAGAAATAAAATTAAGATTATTAGAATTAAGAAGAAGAGCAGGACTTTAAATAAAAAAAGTACCCCGCAGGGTTGGAGGTAATGCTACTTTCTGTACAACATTACAATGATGATAACTACTAGTAAAAGAAGTAGTCCTCCATCAAAGTGGATGTTTTGAATAAAAATATTCATCGAGCATTCCTCCTCATGTAGTGTGATTTCTACCTTGCTTAAGGGCAGAATAAAAGCCCCAATAAAATTATTAGGGCTAATATTCTAAGCTTAATTAATCACACTACAACCCCTGCGGGGGTTTGAACACTTTAATTATAACAAAATAATAGCAAAAAGTCAAATTTTGAGGAGTGATTCCAATGTAAAAAACATATGTAACATTACATAAATTTTATAATTTATTTAAAAAATTTAGTTTTATGATTTTTGAAAAAGTATTGATTTTACTAGCTTTTATAATTTTTCTTAAAGTCTGTCTTTAGGAGTTTTTTATAAAACACTTTTAAAATCCTTAGGTATAAAAGTCTTAATTTTATTGACTTTTCGGAACTTTCGAAATTATCAAAAACTACATAAATTATAAAATTTATTTAGATTTTTAGGAGTATAAAATATCAAAAATTAATCAAATGATTAATCATATATTAAAAATTTTAAGGAGGAATAAAATGATTAAAGTATTTACAAAAGAAAAAATTTCAAAAGTAATTATAACACACTTATTTACTAGAGAAGAGATTAATCAGTATTTTGATGGAAATATTTTTATAGACCATCCAGAACTTAATCCTCAAGACTATATTGTATTAGATGAAAATAATGATTTTACTCATCCTACATATGATGAAGAGCTTCAAGCTATAAGAGAAATGACATATGAGGAAACTAAATTATTAGAAGTTGAACCTCTTTTAGATGGAGAATACATTGAAGATGGAAAACTTATTATAGTTGAATATGATGAGAAGTTAGGATATCTAAAAAAAGCTTGGAATAAGGAAACTCATGTATGGTATGAGGGAGCAACAGAAGATGAATTAAAAACTGAATATTTTAGATTGATAAATTTATATAAAGCTACTGTTTTTCCTGGTCCTTATAAATGGACTGATAAACTAGGAGAAGTTCATTACCAACACTCAAGACCAGATAAAGATGTAGGACTTCTTGAAACTACAATTTCCTATTTAGAAAGACACCCTGAAGATATTATGCTATGGCAATTTAGTGATGAAGATGAATATCCACTAACATTGGAAGAGGCTCATTCACTACAAGATGCTGGAGTTATATATACAGATGCCTTATTCGAGGTAGAAAGACAATTAAAAGCAGAGACTCCAAATGTTAAATTAACACTAGAAGAGTTCAAAGAGAAGTTTGACACTATTTATTCAACATATATAATGGAGAAAGCTAAAAAACACTCTGACTATATGAATAAAGTTAAATCATTAGAAAATACTATCGAAGTTCAAAAAGTAGAGATTGAAAAAAGAGATGTTCGTATAGTTGATTTAGAAAATCAAAATAAAGAAATGGAAACATTAAAAAAATCCTTAGAAGAAAAAGATAAAAAAATAGAAGAGATTTTACAAAAAATTGGAAATTTAGAAAAACAAGATGAAATAAAAGCTACAAATGAAAATATTCAGCTATAGTTTATATCATCTAAGTTTTTTAAAGGGCCTTAAAAACGATTTTACGAGGTCGATTTTTTAGAATTATCAGATATAACTGATAGAAAAGGAGTTGATAATATGTATAAATTTAGTAAAACTAGTCTAAAACACTTAAATGAATGTGATGATAGATTAATATTAATAGCAAATAAGGCAATAGAAAGAATAGATTTCTCTATAATAGATGGAGCTAGAACAGAAGAGGAAGCCAAAAAAAATCAAGTTAAAGGAACTAGCTGGACAAATAGGTCTAAACATTGTAGAAAGCCTAAGAGTTATGCTTTTGATTTTATCCCATATCCTTTTAAAAATTGGAATGACTTAGAGGGATTTAAAAAAGTAGCTGATGTACTAAAAGAAGAGGCTGAAAAACTTGGTATTAAAGTCAGATGGGGTGGAGATTGGAATATGGATGGTAAATATGATGATGAGATAGAGAGAGGGTCATATGATGGAGGACATTTTGAGTTAATGGAGGAGTGATAGTATGAACGGAATAGTCGCTTCAATAATAGCTTTTAGTAGTAAAATAGCTGATATTTTTAAGAAAAAGGCAAAGAGTGGAGAGAAAGCTCAAGAGATTGAAGTAAAAAAAATAGATAATTTTTCAAAAGCAATGATGTGGATTGTTATTATAATTTTATTAATGTGTATGTTAGCTTCTTTATTCCCTCAACTTGCAATTACAGATTGGTGGTTTGAAAAAGCAGACATAGCGATAGAATATATTTTTTCATCTTGGTAGGAGGGATTTTATGACTATTACAGAAATATTACAACTTGTTATTGATGTCGGAGATATTTTCATCAATAAAGTAGTATGGTTTATAGGCTCTATTATTTCTTTAATTTTTCTTATAACTGGTGGAGAAGATAAGATGATGAATTGTCTTATAATCCTAATGACTATTGATTATCTTACAGGAGTGGCCAAGGCTATTATAATAGAAAAAGTAAATAGTAAAGCTGGATTTAAAGGATTACTAAAAAAAATGGTTATGATAGGAGTAATTGTCTTAGCTCATCAAATAGATTTACTATTTGAAGGAAAGTTTGCTGTTAAAAGTTTAACAATAGGAATATTATTAAGTAATGAGGGATTAAGTATCTTGGAAAATGCTTCTATATGTGGAGTCCCTATTCCTGAAAAGTTAAAAAATATACTTGAGCAATATAAAGAAAGAAAAAAATAATAGTTTTAGTAGTGAGTTTTTTTTTAAATTTAAAATTAATACCTCTTTAATATTTTCTTTTTTTAGAGTATACTCTTTATAAGAATAAAAAATAAATGGAGGAATAAATATGATTTCACAAGCACTTAATATCATTGGAAATTTTTTAATAATAAAAGATTTTTTGGAATTTATTAATGATAAAATAAAAACAAAAACTGATTTAAGAACAGTAGTAGATGATACTATATCATTATCAGAATTATTTGAAGATAAAAATACTTATAAAATTTTTTCACTATTGAATGATGAACAAAATTTAAAAGAAATGGAAGTATATTTCAAAGAATCGTCTAGTTACGAATTAGAAAATATAATAAAAAGTTATATTATAGACTTTGTTAAAGAAATACATTTAGAAGAAAGTTTTGGAGAGAAATTTGCTAATTTATTCTTCGAAATTTATATCCAATATCTAAAAAAAGAAAATAAAGAAGAATATGATAAATATATTCTTGGAAAAAAAATAGACGACCTAAAAAAAGAAATAAGTTATAAAACTTTAAAAGAAATGGAAAATAATTTAAAGGAAAATACAGTTTTTCCTTTTAAAGAG
>OGUJ01000614.1_pt1 | contig 25590 bp, 30 predicted proteins | sample 1573661 | NCBI WGS metagenome assembly OGUJ01 (sample SAMEA2581933, study PRJEB24529) | metagenome | biome: Human gut stool | place: China | collected 2011
CCAGCCGGTCCAGCCCCCCGCCGGTGTCCTGGCCGGGGAAGCGGGCGGTAACGGTGCCGGACGCCTCATCCACCCCCGTCACTTGGGGCCCGCCGGGGCCGAAATCCTCCAGCCGGGCCTTCAAGTGCCGGGTCAGGCGGGCCACCCGGGCCCGGTCACCAGAGGGGGCTCCGGGCCGGGCCAGATCCACCCGCCTCACAGCTTGGTCTCCATCGGGGTACTGACCACGTACTCCCGATAGTTCAGCTGACGAAGCAGGGCGGGGAGAACATCCGCGGTCTGCCGGCTGTCATCCAGGGTAACATAGGCGCTGTTCAGGGCAGCCCGGCCCAGCTGGCGCAGAACGCCGTAGGAGTAGGAGGCGGCGCTCTGCTCCCCGTCCAGAGGAACGGCGTCCAGGCTCTCCTGCCAGCAGACCCAGCCCTCCGCCTCCAGCCCCTCCCACAGGGCCTCTCCGCAGTAGACATAGCGGGTGCAGCTGCGGGTCTGCTCCGCCAGGGCGCGGTTCCCTGCCTCCAGCTCCGCTCGGGCCCCCTCCGGGGTGCCGGCCTGGACAAGGATGCCAACGCTGTGCCCGGTGCCCAGCAGGCGGCGGACCATGTCCCCATGGACAGAGAGCTCCTCTGGGGCGAAGAAGAAGACGCCGGATTTTCCGGATTTCTCCAAAGTGGTGAGGATGCTGTCCAACGCCTCCCCCGTCTGGCAGCGGAAGGCCAGATAGGTGGGGATGGAGGTGGGGTCCAGCTCCTGGCCCGGGGGATCGGCGGGGACCGCTGGGGTGACGTCAGGGGTCTCAGGTTCCTCCACAGGGAGCAGGCTCTTTTGGTACTCCTTCAGCTGGAGGTTCATCTGGTTGCCGGCCGAGTCGATGAAGACATCGTCGGTGAGGATGGAGCGCCGCCCGTTGGAGGCGGTGTCGTCCCGGTTCTTGATGCGGACCAGATAGCCGTAATCGGTGTGGAGATAGGAGCTCCGCAGCCCGAAAAAGTCCACCACGATGTTCAGGGGGAGGTAGATGCGGCCGTTGCGGGTGATGGCCCGGCCGCTGAGCAGCTCGCCGGTCTGCTGGTCTACGCAGATGCCGGAGTTCAGGTCAAAGACCAGGATGCCGCTGAGGCTGTAAAGGGTGATGGTGCCGCTGCTCTGGCTCTGAGTGAGGCTGACCCCCAGGGTCACGCCGTAGCTGGCGTTGGTGGCGCTGCCGTCGAACAGGGAGGCGGGCACATAGAGGACGCCTCCGGACCAGAGGGGCATGGTGTCGGAGGCCAGGGGCAGCAGCTTGTTGTTCAGGGAGGTAAAGCACACCTCCTCCAAAGCCGAGGCGGGGGACAGCAGGGCCAGACACATGACCAGGGCGCACAGCAGGGCGCCGAGACGCTTTTTCAAGGGGCACACCTCCGTTTCCAGTTGATAAGGGGATTATAGCATAGTATAATGAGAATCACAAGCAGCCGCGGGAAAGGCGTTTTCATCCATTTTTAAGAAAGGCTAAAGGACACTTCAAGCCCGGGCGGTTATACTGACTTCAGAACAGGCAGACTGCCCGGAAAGGAGCGATTCAGGATGGAGATCACAGTGGAGATGGTAGAGCGCCTGCGGGAGAAGGCCCCCGTGTCCTACGCCCAGGCCAAGGAGGCCCTGGAGTACAGCGAGGGGAATCTGCTGGACGCCCTGATCTATCTGGAGGAGAAGGGGGCCATCCCCCAGGCGGAGGGGACCCGGTGGTCGGGCCGGGAGGAGAAGGAGTCCCAGCCCACGGCGGCCGAACTGGTGGTCCAGGAGACACCGGAGCCGGGAAAGAAAAAGAAGCACAGGAGCCCGCTGGGCGTGGTGGTGGTGTGGCCCAAGGGGGAGAAGCGGCGGGGCCGCTCCCTGCGGGAGCTGCTGTCCCGGCTCTACCGGGTGCTGGTAGATAACGAGCTGGAGGTGTGGCGCCGGGACGAGCCGGTGACCTCCCTGCCCCTGCTGATCCTGTTGATCCTGTTTGTGTTCGCCTTCTATGTGACCATTCCCCTGCTGCTGATCGGGCTGTTCTTCGGATTCCGCTACCGCTTTTCCGGCCCCGAGCTGGAGCGGGACAGCATCAACGACGTGATGGAGAACGTGGCCAGCACCGCCGCCGACATGGGGCGCCAGGTAATGGATGAGCTGCACCTCCAGTATGAGAAGCGGACCCGGGACCGGGACGGTAAGGAATAGATCTCCGGGGGAGTGCCCGGATGTTGAGGTGAGAGAGGATATGGAAGAAAAGATCCTTCTGGTGGAGGACGAGGAAAAGCTGGCTCGGATGGTGGAGCTGGAGCTGCGGTATGAGGGATATCAGGTGGACAAGAGCTTCGACGGCCGCTCCGGCCTGGAGCGGGCCCTGTCGGGGGAGTACGACCTGGTGCTGCTGGACATCATGCTGCCCCAGCTGTCCGGCATGGAGGTGCTGCGCCGCCTGCGGAAGGAGGGGGTACAGCTCCCCGTCATCATGCTCACCGCCCGGGACAGCGTGGTGGACAAGGTATCCGGCCTGGACTCCGGGGCGGACGACTATATCACCAAGCCCTTCGCCATCGAGGAGCTGCTGGCCCGCATCCGGGCGGCCCTGCGGAAGCGGGGGAGCGGAGAGCGGCCGGAGGAGCCGCTGCTGTCCGCCGGTCCCCTGACCATGGACGTGGAGCGCCACACCGTGGCAGTGTCCGGGACGCCGGTGGAGCTGACCCGCCGGGAGTTCGACCTGCTCCACCACCTGCTGGAGAACAAGGGCAGGGTGCTCAGCCGGGAGGCCCTGCTGGACAGCGTGTGGGGCTTCGACTTCGTGGGGGAGACCAACTCGGTGGACGTATATATCCGTTTCCTCCGCAGCAAGATCGACGAGGCCTTTGACATCAAGCTGATCCACACTGTACGGGGCGTGGGCTACGTCATCCGGGAGGAGTAAGGCCGGGAAGAAGGGGAGCTGATTCATATGACGATCGTTTATACCTCCAAGACCGGTTTTACCCGGGAGTACGCCCAGATGCTGGGCCGGGCCGCCGGGCTGCCGGTCTGTGCCCTGGACGAGGCTACGGGAAAGGTGGGGCCCGGGAGCGACATCCTGTACCTGGGATGGCTGATGGCCGGGCATATCAGCGGCATCGACCACGCAGTTAAGCGCTTTCATGTCCGGGCCGCCTGCGGCGTGGGCATGACGCCGCCGGGGGACAAGGTGCTGCAGGACCTGGCCCGGTCCAACTATGTGCCAAACGCCCCCATCTTCTACCTTCAGGGCGGTTGGGCCCCGAAAAAGGTGGGGTGGCTCCAGCGCCGGATGGTAGGGATGGCCACCAGGGGGCTGCGGCAGTCCCTCCAGCAGAAGCGGGAGCGGACCCCTCAGGAACAGCGGCAGCTGGATCTGCTGCTCCGCGGGGGCAGCTGCGTGGCCTTCCGGAATCTGACGCCCCTGCTGGAGTGGCTGAAAAAGCAGGAGGGCTGACCGGCTGCGGCATGGAAGGAGAGGAGGGGGCCCGGTGGGAAAACGGGACATGAAGAACAAGACGCCCCCCAGCGGGGCCAAGTCCCAGTCGCTGGTCCTGCGGCTGAATACCCGGCTGTTTTTCCGGCAGCTGGGGATCTTTCTGTGTATGGACCTGCTGCTGGTGGTGCTGGCCCTGATGGGGCAGCTGATGTGGGCGGAAAAGCGCTGCGCGGACGTGGCCCAGCTGGTCCAGGAGCGGGGGGTGCCCACCGCGGAGGCCGTCCCCTGGATGGCGGCCAGCGACTACACCATCATCCCCCTGGACCGGGAGCCCAAGGGAGTGGACGTAGGGGAGCTGGGGTGGTTCTCTGGCGGGGAGGCAACAGCGGACGGCCTGCGCACCTATGTGCTGTTCTCCTACTACACCGTGGAACTGCCCAACGGCGGGGAGCCCTACGCCATTACGGTGGATCTGTCCGGGATCGGGCGGATGTTGAAGTGGGCGGGCTTTATCCTCCTCACGGTGCAGATCATCTCCCTGATCGCCAACCTGTTCCGCAATGCCGGGACTATCCGCCGCACCCTGAGGCCCATCCAGGAGCTGGCGGCCACTGCCGCCCGGCTCAACTCCATGACCCACATGTCCAGGCGGGAGCTGGAGGCTCTGGCCGGCGAGCTGAGCAAGATCAACGCCACCCACCTGGACAGCCGCATCGACCTGCCCGGCACCCAGAAGGAGCTGAAGACCCTGGCCAAGGCCATCAACGACATGCTGGACCGGGTGAACGCGGCCTACTCCGCGCAGATGCAGTTCGTCTCTGACGCCAGCCACGAGCTGCGCACCCCCATCGCGGTCATTCAGGGTTACGCCGCTCTGCTGGACCGGTGGGGCAAGGACGACCCGGAGGCCCGGCAGGAGGCCATCGACGCCATCCGCTCCGAGTCGGACGCCATGGAGCGTCTGGTGGAGCAGCTGCTGTTCCTGGCCCGGGGAGACAACGACACCCAGCCCATCCGGCCGCAGCTGATGGACCTGACCGCGGTGGCGGAGGACGTGCTGCGGGAGGAGCAGATGATCCACCCGGAGCGGGCCTTCCTGGCCCGGTGGCAGGGGCCGGTGGTGGTCCGGGCCGACCCGGGGCTGGTGAAGCAGGTGATGCGCATCCTGATGGACAACAGCGTCAAGTACAGCGGCCCGGAGGGGCGGGTCTATCTCCGGGTGTCGGCCCAGAAGGACTATGCCAGGGTCACGGTCCAGGACGAGGGGATGGGCATCGTGCCCCAGGCCATCCCTCATATCTTTGACCGCTTTTACCGCACCGACAGCTCCCGGGCCCGCCAGACCGGGGGGACCGGGCTGGGGCTGTCCATCGCCCGGTGGATCGTGGACCGCCACGGTGGCTGGTTCGAGGTGGTCTCCCGGGAGGACGTGGGCACCCGCATCACCTTTGTGCTCCCCCTGGAGGGGACGGCATGAGCTGGTGGGTCTATCTTCTCCGGTGCGGGGACGGCACCCTCTACACCGGGATCACCGACGATCTGGACCGCCGTCTGGCCGCCCACAACGCGGGCCGGGGAGCGAAATATACCCGGAGCCGCCGCCCGGTGACGCTGGTGTGGCGGGAGGAGCAGCCGGACAAGTCCGCAGCCCTGCGGCGGGAATACGCCGTCAAACAGCTGACCAGGGCCAAGAAGCTGGCTCTGATCGAAGGCGGGCCGCTTGTGTAGATGGTGTTTTAAGACCTTCACTGCTTATGGCGCTGAAACCAAGGATGTCCGTTCAGCTTCCGATGAACCTCTTGATTTGCCAAAATTCTAAAGTGAAGGTGAGCTTATGGAAAAACACAATCATTTTAGTGAACGGCGCTGCTTTGACACGAAACATACTGTTCTCCAGGCTTGATCTATCAAAAGACCCCGGCCCCTTCCATTCGGAAGGGGCCGGGGTTCTCATTTCTATTTAGCTCTTCAGCCTCTGCGTGAGAGCAGGGATGCGGCCGGCGGCGGCGATCATGCCGATGCTGGTACCGTCCGTTTGGGACGACCAATTTTGCCTTCTTCTTTATATTTGGGAATAGCCCTCATAATTGGTTATTTGTGATATATCAGATATATCATATTCTGCCCTGGATCACAAACGCATTTTCTCCCAGAGTGTGTTGAGCTTTCATCAAAAAGCGTCTGTTTCACCCCAAAAGGTGCGATTTTCCGGAGCAGGATGACAGATACAGCTGGATATGGTAAAATAGGGGAGCCGATCTTAGGAGGGCGCCATGCTGATCTATTTGACCATGATCGAGGCGGAGGAGGACCGACACCGGTTCCTGTCCCTCTACCGCCGATACAAAAAGCTGATGCTGTATATCGCCCACGACATCCTGCACGACCCCCACGACGCGGAGGACGCGGTGCACGAGGCTTTTTTGCGCCTTGCGGAAATGATCGAGAAAATTCATGAAATTGACCGTCCTGAAACCAGGTCTCTGATCGTTATGATTACAAAGAGCAAAGCCATCGACCTGTACCGGAAGAAAAAGCGGCGGGCGGGGACGGTCCCACTGGAGGACTGGACCGCCGCCGCACCACCCCAGGCCGAGGGTGTGGAGCGGGGGGACGGGGTGGCCCGGGCCATTGCGGCCCTGCCCCGGCGTGAACGGGATGTGCTGCTGCTGAAATACGACCAGGGATATGGCAATTCCGAGATCGGGAAACTTCTGGGCCTGCGGCCGGATCACATATCCCAGATCGCCCACCGGGCCAAAGAGCACCTGCGCAAAAATTTGGAGGAAATGGGGGTGGAGGTATGACCGATCAGGAGCTGGACCGCCTTTTGTACGCCCACGCTGGGGCGGCCCGGGACCTTGTGCTGGCCCAGCTGCCCCCGGAGGGCGAGCTGCCCGACATCCCCACCTCCCCCCGGTTCCAGCGGCGCATGAAGGCCCTCATCCGCCGGGCCGACCGCCCGGGCTGGGCCAAGGCCGCCCTGCGCTGTGCCCGCCAGGCGGCGGTCATCCTTCTGGTGTGCGGGACCCTCACCTTCTCCGGCCTGATGGTCACCTCCCAGGCCTTCCGGACCCAGGTCATCGCGGTCATCACCCAGGTGTTCCAGGAGTTCACCGAGTTCCGCTTCTCCGCCCGGGAGGAAACGGCGCGCAGGGCCGGGGACGTCGCCCTGACCTATCTGCCCGAGGGCATGGAGGAAATCCGCCGGAGCGGCAATCATATCAGCCTCCACATCTTCTTTGAGGACGCGACAGGAAACACCATGCGGCTGACCCACACCGTCATCGGCGATAAAACCTCTCATGTTTCGATGCTGGACACCGAGGACGCGGAGGTGGAGCAGTTCTATATCCAGGGTGAACAGGCTACCGCTATCTCCAAGGGACTGGACCACACCATTCTCTGGACCAGCGGAAACAGCGTCTATCTGCTCACCGGGACCATCGCAACGGACGAATTGAAGCTGGTGGCTGCGGGGGTCCAATGACCCAGTAAAAACTTTTGAAAAAAATTTTGGATTTTTTTGCGTTAACTGTCAAAAACAGCCTCCCCCCGTCGTTATGATATATGAACGCACGGAGGGAGGTGATTTTTATGCGTATCAAAGCAAGCAAGCTGCTGGCGGCGGTGCTGGCCCTGTGCCTGACTCTGGGGACCGCCCCCGCCGCCAGCGCCGCCGCTCTGCCCCAGTCGGCTCCCGGCAGCCAGGACATTACCCCATATTTCCTGTACATTAAGGGGCAGGACTGTATCCTGGATATCTCAGGCCGGACGGCATACATCAACGCCTGGGTCAGTGGGCAAACCAGCGTGGCCACCAAGTGCAAGGTCCGGGCGGAGCTGCAGGAAAAGGCCAGCGCCTACGCCTGGACTCTCGTGGATTCCTGGACCGACCAGCAGAACGGCGATTGGGCCGAGGTGGACGAGACGGCCAGCGTGACCCCCGGCAAGACCTACCGGGTCAAGGTGACCGTCACCGTCTGGGCCGGGAGCCAGTCAGAGAGCAAGACCTTCTATTCCAACGAGGTGGAGGCGTAAGGCACACAACCAAACTCAAATGAATAAATGTCAGGAGATTCTGTATGAAAAAGCAATTCGTAAGTATCCTCGCCGCAATAACCATCTTATGTACGAGAGCAAGCAAATCCCTCTATACTGATGTTGAGACTCTGCCTTGATTAAGGTATGAATGTGCAAAATATGATCAAAAAATGCGTCTTCCCTTTGACCCTGTTTCTTCTCTTGATCTTCTGTTTGTTCACCGGAAAACAGCTTTCTCAGTTTTCTGATTTAGACAGCGCAGATTTAATTCCCAAACAATGTGAAATTGGAGTGATTTTCGAATATCAGAACGATCTCCCCGATTCCTTTAAAATCAATGACGGAAACAGCCTGGCTAGGTATTTTAACTCCCTGAGATTGGAAAAAGCTGATTCCGATTTTGATGAACCATGGGTTTTCCGTATCACGTTTTCTTCTGCGCTGGGCGGTTTTGGTGCTGTCAGTGGCGAATACGTTTCGATCCCCCCCGATGCTGAGACCCTGACTGTTTTAGTCGGCGATAGCAAAATGCTGATTGGAGATGTCTCTTACAGGCTTCCTTCTCCCGATTTCCTGGATATCTTAGAAGTAAAATACAATTATTTTAGTGAACGACTCTACTTTGATACCAAACACACTGTTCTCCAAGATTGATTAGGACCCCCCGGGCCCTTTCATTTGGAAGGGCCCGGGAAGGGGCATTTTTATTTGGCTTTTCAGGCTCTGCATCGGCGATAAAACTGCTCATGTTCTGGGGTGGACAGGTGAAGCAGTTCTTCACCCGCGGCGAGCAGACCGCCGCTGTCTTCAAGGGACTGGACCGCACCATCCTCTGGACCACCGGAAACTCCGTCTATCTGCTCACCGGGACCATTGCAATGGATGAATTGAAGCAGGCAGTTGAAGCGATCCAATGAGCCGAAAAAACGTTTCACAAAAATTTTCGCATTTTTTCTTCCCTTTCAACTCCCTCCGCCGGTATAATAGATAGATCGATACGAAGGGGGGTTTTAGTATGGCAGGACAGATGTTCTCAAAAAACAATTTCAAAAATCTTTTTCTGCTCTTTTTTATCATCTGCCAGTTTGGCGCAATAGTTTCCGACAGCCATATCTGGGACTGGGGCGTTTATCTGGCCCTGAATATCCTGATCGTTCTGTACGTCTATCTGCGTCCAGGTGAAGCACGCACGAAGTCCTCCCAGCAAAAACTCCTGATCGCCGTGCTGATCCACACCGCAGTCATCATATCCACACTCTGGCGCGCCTATCGGGTCAGTTTTATCATGGATATCTTTTTTGATATTTTGGACTTCTGGGCAATTTGGGGATTTATTCTGATCCTGAAATTTGGCTTGTCAAAGAGATAGAACTGCTGCCGGGATGTAAGAGAACGGAACGGTCGCACAAAACCAGTATGGCAAACACATAGTCATACAAATTTTCAGAAGGTTTATCTTAACGGATTCGCTTCAATGGAATATTCAGCGGTCTATCCCAGCAAGGGCAGGCCGCTGAATATTTTAAAAATACAGAAACTATAACTGCACATCTGTTCCGCCGGGTGCAGGGTGAGTCCTATGAAATTTATTATGGAATTATTTACTCTCCTAAGTTATTGTATCCCTTTCTTCACAATACCTGTATTCGCGGTAAGTGCCATCTTGATGATACGTACTTTTTTGCTGAGCAGGCTCCCGAGCAAAGTAAGAAAAGGAGACGGTATCTTGGTTACATGCTGGTCTCCTTTCTTTTTTTCCTGCCCTATTTTGGGGGGGAGTTTACTTCTCATTTTACTGTATCCCTTTCTTCACAATACCTGCATTTGTAATAAGTGCCATTTTGATGATACGTACTTATTTTGTTGAGCAGACTCCCGAGGAAAGTAGAAAAAGGAGAGGGTATCTTGGCTGTATGCTGGTCTCTTTTCTCCTTTTCCTGCTCTTTTTTGGGGGAGTTATCTTAATGCTGTCATGTGTGATCGATTGATTTTCAAAGGAGTTTAGTAAGCAACTTGCGATTTACATAAAATTATGGTGAATTGTCATCTGGACAACTCACCATAATTTTTTAACCACTGATTCTTTTTATTTAGTTTTTCAGGCTCTGCATCGGCGCCGGAATTCTGCCGCCCCGGTCCACGAAGGCCTTGGCGGAGAAGGGATGGACCGGCTGTACCGGGGCGGAGCCCAGCAGGCCGCCGAACTCCACCGTGTCCCCCACCTGTTTGCCGGGGGCGGGGATGAGGCGGACGGCGGTGGTCTTGGAGTTGACCATGCCGATGGCCGCCTCGTCAGCGATGATGGCGGAGATGGTCTCGGCGGTGGTGTCCCCGGGGACGGCGATCATGTCCAGACCCACCGAGCACACGCAGGTCATGGCCTCCAGCTTGTCCAGGGTGAGGGCCCCGGAGCTGGCAGCGGCGATCATGCCCTCGTCCTCGCTGACGGGGATGAAGGCGCCGGACAGGCCGCCCACCGAGGAGGAGGCCATCACGCCCCCCTTCTTCACCGCGTCGTTGAGCAGAGCCAGGGCGGCGGTGGTGCCGTGGGTGCCGCACACCTCCAGCCCCATCTCCTCCAGGATGCGGGCCACGCTGTCCCCCACAGCGGGGGTGGGGGCCAGGGAAAGGTCCACGATGCCGAAGGGGGTGTCCAGGCGGCGGCTGGCTTCCTGGGCCACCAGCTGGCCCATGCGGGTGATGCGGAAGGCGGTCTTTTTGATGGTCTCGGCCACCACATCGAAGGGCTGGCCCTTCACGCTCTGAAGGGCGTGGTACACCACGCCGGGGCCGGAGACGCCCACGTTGATGACCCGCTCCGGCTCGCCCACGCCGTGGAAGGCGCCGGCCATGAAGGGGTTGTCCTCCACAGCGTTGCAGAACACCACCAGCTTGGCGCAGCCGAAGCCGCCCCGGTCCGCGGTGCGCTCCGCCAGCTCCTTGATGGTGCGGCCCATGAGGGCCACCGCATCCATGTCGATGCCCGCCTTGGTGGAGCCCACGTTGACGGAAGAGCACACCAGGTCGGTGGTGGAAAGAGCTTCTGGGATGGAGGCAATGAGCTTCCGGTCTGCGTCGGTCATGCCCTTCTGGACCAGGGCGGAGAAACCGCCGATGAAGTTGACGCCGGTAGCTTTGGCCGCCCGGTCCAGGGCGGCGGCAAAGGGGGCGTAGTTGTCTGTCTCCGCCGCAGCGGCCACCAGGGCGATGGGGGTGACGGAGATGCGCTTGTTGACGATGGGGATGCCGAATTCCTTCTCGATGGCCTCGCCGGTGGCCACCAGATTTTCGGCGCAGCGGGTGATCTTGTCGTAGATGGCGTCACAGGCCTGCCTGGGGTCGCTGCGGGCGCAGGACAGCAGGGAGATGCCCATGGTGATGGTGCGCACGTCCAGATGCTGCTGGTCGATCATCTGGATGGTCTGCATGATCTCGTGTTGATTGAGCATAGTTTCCTCCTGTAAAAGGCGGTGTGGCCCCGCGGGGATCGCGCTGGGCGGCCGGTCCGCGGCGGTCCTCCGCCCTCAGATTCGGTGCATGGCGTTGAAGATGTCCTCCCGCTGGATGCGGATGGACAGCCCCTGTTCCCTGCCCGCCTGCTCCAGCAGGTCGGACATCTCGCCGATGGAGGCGGTGCAGGCGGAGAGATCCACCAGCATGACCATGGTGAAGTATTCCTGGAGCACGGTCTGGCTGATGTCCAGGATGTTGATGCTGTGCTGGGCCAGCAGGGCGCAGACGGCGGCAGTGATGCCCACCTTGTCCCGGCCGATGACAGTGACGATGGCCTTCATAGAAGACTTCCTTTCCACAGTAAATTTTGAGGAATACAGAGAGACGGGGGAGGAGAAAGCCGCTGCGCGGCGGGGCCGGAGGCAGGCGCTGCTCCTCAGCTCAGCTCGTCCAGAGTGAGCTCAAAGCCGGGGAGGAGCTCCTCCATAAAGCAGCGCAGGGCGGGCAGCGGGTTCTGAAGGAGCGCGGCGTAGGTCTGCTCCTTGGCCTTGCGGAACTCGGTGTTCCCCGCCTTCAGCTCCTCCAGGCACTTGAGGTAGGCGGAGAGCTTGTCCGCTGCCTTTACCAGGTCCCGCACATGGGGGTCCGGGATGGTGATGGCCTCGTCATAGGCGGGGCGCAGGTCGGGGGGTAGCATGGACAGCAGCTTCTGCTCCGCTACGGCCTCTACCGCCTTGTAGGCGGTCTGGATGTCCGGGTTGTCGTACTTGATGGGGGTGGGCATATCGCCGGTAAGGATCTCACTGGCGTCGTGATACAGGGCCGCCACCGCCACCACGCCCGGGTCGGTCTGCCCGCTGAAGCGCTCGTTCTCAATGACGGCCAGGGCATGGGCCAGCACTGCCACCATGTGGGAGTGCTCCTGGACGTTCTCAGGGTCGGTGTTGCGCATCAGGCCCCAGCGGCTGATGTAGCGCATCCGGGCGATCATGGGGAAGAAATGATAGGGCACGGGGCGCCCCTCCCTCTGTTGAGATAAAAGTTATTTTATCATAGCCCGCCCCGGATGTAAACTGTTAAAAGGGGAGGCGGGGCGGCAGTTGACGGATGGGCGGGAATCGGAGATAATAGATCAAAGGCTCAGGGTCTGCCGCTTCCGGGGCGGAGGGGGCCAGGGGCCGGAAAGGGGAGAGCCGCGATGGCAAAGAAAAATTCCCGCAATACCAAGGGGCGCATCATCCAGGCGGCATGGCAGCTGTTTTACCAGCAGGGCTATGACGATACAACGGTGGAGGAGATCATCGAGGCATCCGGCACCTCCCGGGGCTCCTTTTACCACTATTTCGAGGGCAAGGACGCCCTGCTCTCCTCTGTCTCATTCCTGTTCGATGAGAAGTATGAGGAGCTGATGGCCTGCATGGACCCGGAAAAGGACCGGTTCGAGGTGCTGATGGAGCTGAACCGGGAGCTGTTTGCCATGATCGAAAACTCCATCTCCCTGGACCTGCTGGCCCGGCTGTACTCCTCCCAGCTGGTCACCCGGGGGGACAAGCATCTGCTGGACCACAACCGCACATATTACAAGCTGCTGCGGCAGATCGTCCTTCAGGGGCAGCAGCGGGGAGAGCTGAGGGGAGATGTGACGGTAAATGAGATGGTGCGGGTCTACGCCCTGTGCGAGCGGGCCCTCATCTACGACTGGTGCCTGTCCGGGGGGGACTACTCCCTGCTCCAGTACGGCAGGATCATGATGCCCATGTTTTTGGGAGGATTTCGGACAAGTCAAAAGAATTTTGTACAAAATATCTAAAGGATGATTTTAGAAAGTGTACGGCTGAAATCCCGCAGTATAAAAGAGAAAAATGGGAAATAGAGAGAACACAGTATAGAATTTATTCTATACTGTGTTCTGTATTTTGTTCTTAAGATCTCCATGCTATAATAAAAAAACGCCGTGCGCTGCCGGCAGCCGTCCTGCTCCTGCTTTGTGTGTGGGGGAGCCGGAGGGTAACAGAATATGAGGAGAGATACTATGACCATTTCGCAGATCTGCATCTGCCTGGCCATCGCGGTCTATCTGATCGCCATGCTGGGCGTAGGCGTCTGGTTCTCCAAACGCAACAACTCCGTAGACGACTTCTATCTGGGGGGGCGGAAGCTGGGCCCCTTCGTCACCGCCATGAGTGCGGAGGCCAGTGACATGTCCTCCTGGCTGCTGATGGGGCTGCCCGGCGTGGCCTACCTCTCCGGCCTGGCGGAGGCCAGCTGGACCGCCATCGGACTGGCTGTGGGCACCTATCTGAACTGGCTCATCGTGGCGCGGCGCATCCGCCGCTACTCCCACCAGATCGACGCCATCACAGTGCCCCAGTTCTTCTCCAAGCGCTGGGGGGATGAGCGAAACCTGCTCTCCGCCATCGCCGCCGTGGTCATCATGATCTTTTTCGTGCCCTATCTGGCCTCCGGCTTCTCCGCCTGCGGAAAGCTGTTCGCCTCCCTGTTCGGCATCAACTATGTTTCCGCCATGCTCATCAGCGCCGCTGTCATCGTCATCTACACGGTCATGGGCGGGTTCCTGGCGGCCAGCTTTACCGACCTGGTCCAGTCCATTATCATGACGGTGGCCCTGGTGGTGGTGCTGGGCTTCGGCGTGGCGCAGGCTGGCGGCATGGAGGCGGTGATGGACAACGCCCGCTCTCTGGCGGGCTACCTGTCCCTGGTCAACATCCACGACCCGGCCACCGGGGGCTCTGCCCCGTACAGCCTGCTCACCATCTGCTCCCTGCTGGCCTGGGGCCTGGGCTACTTCGGCATGCCCCACATCCTGCTGCGCTTCATGGCGATTGAAGAGGAGAAAAAGCTGGCCCTCTCCCGGCGGGTGGCCACTACCTGGGTAGTCATCTCCATGGGCGTGGCGGTGTTTATCGGTGTGGTAGGCAACGGCATGACAAAAGCGGGGGCCATGGAGCAGCTGTCCGACGCGGAGACAATCATCGTACAGATCGCCAACCTGATCAGCTGCTACGGTGTTCCAGCCGCTCTGCTGGCCGGCGTGATCTTGGCGGGTATCCTGGCCGCCACCATGTCCACTGCCGACTCCCAGCTGCTGGCCGCCTCCTCCTCTGTCTCCCAGAACCTGGCGGTAGAGTTCTTCCACCTGAAGATCAGCGGAAAGAAGAGCGTGCTGGTGGCCCGGAGCACCATGGTGGTCATCTCCCTGATCGCAGCATTCCTGGCCCGAGACCCGGACAGCTCTGTCTTCCGGGTGGTCTCATTCGCATGGGCGGGCTTCGGCGCCGCCTTCGGGCCGGTGGTGCTCTTTGCCCTGTTTTGGAAGCGGTCCAACAAGTGGGGGGCACTGGCAGGGATGGTCACCGGCGGCGTGATGGTCTTCGTGTGGAAGTATCTGGTGGCTCCTATGGGCGGCGCGCTGGCCATCTATGAGCTGCTGCCCGCTTTTCTGTGCGCCTGCGTGGCCATCGTGATGGTCAGCCTGCTGACCCCCGCCCCGGAGCAGAGCATCCTAGAGGCTTTTGAGTGCTTTAAGTCCAAGCAAAAGCAGAAATAACGATAGAGGAAAAAGCCTCGCAGAGTTCGCGCCCGCAGGCGCGAATCCAGTTGTGATCTGTTTTCGCCGGCGGCATGTGCGTCGGGGAAAACACTTCTCAGGCTGCAAGTGTGGGGTTTGTCCGCTTGCGGCGGACCAATCCCGCGCGCGGCAGGCTGCTGCTTTCTCAAAAAAGTGGCAAAGCCGCTTTTTCGACAGTCTCAGGAAAAGGGCCTTTGGCCCTTTTTCTTTTTGTCCCAGCGCGGGTCTTAGAGGAGTTTTTTGGAAAAAGTAAGAGCGGATCGCCCTGGAGTGGGGAAGGACATCCGGCAGCTGAACCCAGGAAGGAATGTGTCTGGGAAGGAGAGCCCTGGAGACTGCCCTTGTAAGAGAGAGCGTCGGACCCGCTGGGCCCTGCGGGGGGGCGGACTGTAGGACCGGCTCGCCGAGTTGCAGCGCCTGGCCTGGAATGCATAGACCGTCTTACTTGCCCAGTCATGACACGTGCCCCTCTGCCCCAAACATGCCGCGGTACAAAAGCTTCAGTCAAAATATTATTGACATATGACGAAAATGGAGCTATACTAAAGAGGAAAGAGAGGGGGCGGTCCCATGGCGCGGCCGGTAAAGCGGAGAAGGGTATGCGGGCTGCCTCCTGTGGGGGCGTTCCGGCCTGAAGGAGGGCCAGGCGGCCCAGTGATCGAGGTGACAGTGGACGAATATGAGGCGGTGCGGCTCATCGACCTGCTGGGGCTGACTCAGGAGGAGTGTGCTGCCCAGATGAATGTGGCCCGGACCACGGTGCAGGCCATCTACGACTCTGCCCGGGAGAAGCTGGCCCGCATGCTGGCGGAGGGCAGGCCCCTGGCAGTCCAGGGGGGCACTTACGACCTGTGCGGTCAGGCGGAGCACTGCTGCGGCCGGCGCTGCCGCCGCCGGGGCGGGGGAGAGGGCCGGTGCGAAAACGGCCGCCTGACCTGCCGGGAGGAGGGCCGCTGCCCGGGACGGTCTGGAGTGGAACAGAACAGGATGAAACAGGAGGGACAGAACATGAAAATAGCAGTGACATATGAGAATGGACAGGTCTTTCAGCATTTTGGGCACACGGAGCGATTCAAGCTCTATGAGGTGGAAGACGGAGCGGTGACTGCCAGCCAGGTGGTGGACACCGCCGGCAGCGGCCACGGGGCGCTGGCTGGATTCCTGCGTGAGCGGGGCGTCCAGACGCTGATCTGCGGCGGCATCGGCGGCGGGGCCAGAACAGCCCTGGCCCAGGCGGAGATCCAGCTCTATCCCGGCGTATCGGGGGCGGCGGACCAGGCGGTGGCCGACCTGCTGGCAGGCCGATTGGCCTATGACCCGGATACAGTGTGTAGCCACCACCACGAGGGGGACGGAGCCCATCAGTGCGGCGGCCACGGAGAGGGGGAGGGCCACTCCTGCGGCCATTCCCACGGGGCTGGCGGCCAGGGCTGCGCCGGACATCAGGGATAAAAACGTCCCGGCATCCAATCAGGATGCCGGGACGTTTTTTACTTACAGTTTGCCAGCTGGAGCTCAGCCCAGATTCAGGGCTTCCTTCACCTTGGCGATGATGTGGGCACCGATGTCGCGGGAGGCGTCGGTGCTCTGGGCGCCCAGGTGGGGGGAGACCAGGAAGTTCTCGCACTCGAACAGGGGGGAGTCAAAGCCGGCACCCTCGGTCAGGCCGCCGCCGGCCAGCTCGTTCTCCATAACGTCGGAGGCATAGCCGCCGATCTTGCCGGCCTTCAGGGCCTCGTACATGTCCTGCTCATTGACGATGCCGCCCCGGGCCATGTTGAGGACCACGGCGTCATCCTTCATCTCGGCCAGAGACTTGGCATTGAACAGATCCTTGGTCTCGGGGGTGAGGGGCATGTGGATGGTGACGAAGTCGGAGACCTTCAGCAGCTCGTCGATGCCCATGCTGGTGGCCTGCTGCTCCTCGAACACGTGGGCGGGCAGGTAGGGGTCATAGGCCACGATGTTCATCTTGAAGGCACGGCCCAGTTCGCCCACGCGCTGGCCGATGCGGCCGAAGCCCAGGATGCCCAGGGTCTTGCCCCGCAGCTCGCGGCCCACGAATTTATACTTGTCCCAGGTCTTGTTCACCTTCACGTCGTAGTTGGCGGGGATGGTGTGGCGGGACAGATCCAGCATCTTGGAGAAGGTCAGCTCGGCCACGGCGTTGGCGTTCAGGCCGGGAGCGTTGAAGACCTGCACGCCCTTTGCCTTGCAGGCGTCCATGTCCACGTGGTTCAGGCCCACGGAGCACACGCCGATGACCTTCAGGTTGGCGGCGGCGTCAATGATCTCCTTGGTGATCTTGGGGTCAACGCGCATGATGAGCACATCGTAGTCCGGGATGAGCTTGACCAGCTCCTCCTGGGTGGGGAGCATGTGGGTGTCCACCTGCATATACTTGCCCAGCTCCTCGGCGATGGCACTGTGGACGGCATCAATGATCAGACATTTCATGGGAAATCTTCCTTTCTTCTTCATATTGGGGCTCTTTGGCGACTCAGGTCGGAAGATGCCCGTTTCCGCCCGGCATTGGTAAAATAGGCAGAAAATCTTCCAGTTATCATGATTATAGCATGACAGACTAAACAGGGACATCACATTTTTCCTGAGGGTTGCCACAGTCGTTCAACTGTGATAGAATACTTGCAGGAAGAGAATGGAACAGAGGGGCGCCCGGAACCGGAGGGCGGAAGGAGCGGCTTTTGGAGGGAGACACGTGAATTTTTTACATCTGAAGTATTTCCTCATGGTGGCGGAGGAGCTGAACATCACCCGGGCTGCCGAGCGGCTGTATATCTCCCAGCAGTCGTTGAGCAACCACATCAGCAACATGGAGCGGGAGCTGAATGTGAAGCTGTTCACCCGCTCCCCCAAGCTGGCGCTGACCTATGCCGGAGACCTGCTGGTGGACACGGCCACCCAGATCCTGGATCTGCACAGCCAGTACCTCAACAAGGTGGGGGATATCAACCGGCACTATATGGGGGTGCTGCGGGTGGGGATCTCCTACACCTGCGGCTTGGCGGTGCTGCCTGAGATCCTGCCCCAGTTCCGCAGGGAATTCCCCATGGTGGAGTTCTCCATGTTCGAAGGCAACTCCTCCGAGCTGGAGGACGAGCTGGCCCACGGCCGGGTGGATCTGGTCATCGCCTTCCACCCCATCATGCTGGAGGGGGTGGAGACCGTCCCCCTGACAGAGGACCGGCTCATCATGGTGGTGCCCAAGGTCTTCACCGACCAGGTGTTCGGTCCCCGGGCGGAGGAGATGCGGGCCCAGTACGCCCAGGGGGCGGATATCACCGCCTTCCGGCAGATGCCCTTCATCCTGCTCAAGCGGGGCAACCGGGTGCGGGGCATCGTAGACCAGTACCTGAGCCGGTGCTACTTCAAGCCCAAGATCATCCTGGAGACGGAGAACACGGTCACCACCCTGGCTATGGCCCGGGAGGGGATGGGCATCGTCATCTGTCCCCAGCTGTTCCTGCGGACCATCCAACTGCCGGGGGTCAAGCCCGCCCCGGAGGATGTGGACCTGTTCCCCCTGGCCGACCCCTCCACCCTGAGCCGGCTGGTGGTGGGCTACCGCCGGGACCGGTATCTGTCCCACTTCGCTGAGCGCTTCATCCTCATCGCCCAGGACGTGCTGAGAAAATAAGCGGCGTATTCCTGGCAGACAGCCGATCCTTCCCTGTAATGGAGATGACCAGAGGCCCCAGTCCGTACTGCACACGGGCTGGGGCCTCTGGTTTCAGATCCGTTCATTCCAATGGGAGACTGTGGGCGCAGATATCCAGGAGCGGTCGACAAAGCTACTGATCCAGATAGACCCCAGTATAAGGACCCTGGAAGGAGGCCTCTAATTTTGATAAGATGTCCAAAACCCGGCCCGTATCTGCCGGGATCATAGAGGATGTCACGCCTTCAGTTACTTTATAAATTTGATATTCCATGATATCAGATAGCTCATGATAAAATGCGTTGCAGCTCCTTTGGACCCAATATCCCCCAGACAGATCCTGCGTACAGAAGAAACAGGCCCTTCTCAGGGCGGACGCCTGTTTTGCTAAGTGGCCTTTGTGACGAAATAGGGGCCCAGCTCAGGCTCATGGGTGACGATGTAGGCCCATTCAAAATCGGGGTCCACAAAGTAGAAGTCCCCTGAGCCCCGGAAAAAGGCGGCCTGGAAGGGCTGGAAGCCGTCGATCTGATAGAATTTATAGATGTCGGCAATTCCCTGATGGGGCGGGGCGGGCGGCCTGAAATCGAAGCGATAAAATTCGCTGAAACGGAGATGGTACAGACCCAGGACGCTGGGGTGGCTGCGCCGGTCAAAGGCCTGCTCCGCCGCCTCCCCCTCCAGGAAGGGGCACAGGCGGCAGCTGAAGGCGTGCCACAGTTCCTCCGTGACGCAGTGGCCGCAGAACTGCTCGTCGGAGACCGCGGGCAAAAACGCGCGGCGGAATCTGGCCTCAAACTCTAGGAAGCGGACCGTGGTCAGACGCCGGACCGACGCCCCCTCTTGGGAGAGGCGGACCGTGATCCCGCTGTTGTATCCAGGGGCCTCCCAGAAGCAGTCCAGCGGCAGGGACAGCCGCAGGTCGGCCCCGCCGTCAGGCTCTGCCCAGAAATATTTTGTGGGGTTCCCATCCATCTGTTGGCCTCCTTTTTACCAAAGGCATTAAAAATTGGTTTTCCTATGCAGACAGCGGCGCGATTCGCCTGGCAGAATATCACCGGCTCCCGGCGGGGCAGTCATTCCCGGGCCTCTAAATATGCGTCATAGGTGTTCAGGCGAATGATGGTGGAGATCTCCAGCACTTCCTCTGATGTGGGGGGGGCCGGTGAGCCCATTCAGATAGGCGGTGATCTTCTGCATCTCCCTGGGCGGGATGGCGGTAAAGGCGATCTCATTTTCCAGTTCCACCAGCACTTCGCCCAGCTGGCCCCATGTGGGCTGCTGCGCGTGCTGAGCCGTCTCGTCAAAGCGGGCGATGGCGTCGATGGTCATGTAGTCATAAGTTCCCCGCTTCAGATGGGTAGCCAGCCGGTCTGCCGCCCCCAGACAGTCCCACCCGTTTTGAGCGGCGATGTCCTCCAGGCGGGTGTCGGCCCTCTGATACCACTGAAAGAGGGAGAGGAAGAGAAGAAGGAGCAGGAGAAAGGCCGCCGCCAGCGCGGTGCGGACCTGCCGGGGGGTAATGTGTGTTCCCTTCATCTCTTCACGCTCCAAAAGCCACGCTTGGCCAGAGAAATTTCGGTCATCAGTTCGGAGAACCGATAGGAGGGACCGAGGTGGTGGTTGGCGGTGTGGGTGATGGCCTCCCGGGTGCTCTCGTCGATGCGGTCCACTTGGATGTCCCAGAGCTCCTCGACCAGGGCGATCTCCTTGGGGTAGCGGGCCAGGAGGTCGGCCTGCACCTCCGGGCTCAGGTCCCAGCGGTCCTGGTCCGCCTCTGCCAGTTGGACAGCCAGAAAGACGCCTGTGGTCAGGGAGAGGACCAGCAGGGGCAGAAGGATGCGTTTTCTCAAATGAGTACGGGCCATAAGAAGCTCCTTTCGCTGTTCAGAACGATCTGGCACGGGGGCGGAGAACGAGCGAAGAGATGCTCCGCCGGCGGCCTTTATGAGCTCTTCCCCTTGTGCTTGTCGTAAATGAGGTGAGCGCAGAGGATGACCGAGACGGCCAGCAGGATCAGGTTTTGACGCCCGTCGGGAGCGGGAGCATGGGGGCGGTGCGGGGCACAGGGGGCCGCCGTTCAGTCCTGCCGCTCCAGCGCCCCGGCCAGACAGTCCAAGACCTCCGCCGTGTCCCCCGGCCCCAGCACCGGGTCATTCTGATAGGAATAGTCATTCAGAAAAGCGGCCAGGGTCTCCCGCTCCTGAGGGGTGAGCTGCTGAAAGGATTCCGGGCTTTGGACAAACTGGCTCAGCTCGGAAAAGACCTCCAGCCAGGCGTCATCCGCCCCGAACCCGGAACTCTGAAAATAATATCCACAAGACGCAATGGTCCGCAGCTGTTCGGCTTCCCAGATCATGGAGTCATGATAGTCCGGGGAGGAGAGATTGCCGGCCAGAAAGTCCTTCGTGCTGGTGAACTCCATCTCCAGATGGTGGTCCAGCTGGGCCAGCTCGCTCTGGAGGACATGATTTTCGTGGCGTTCCCCGTTCAGCAGGAAGAAAAAGTACAGGAGAGCAATAAGAGGAGCGTATTTTTTGGCCTTTTCTCTCACCTTTGCCCAGCGCATAAGATCCAACTCCCTTTATTTCTCATGGTTAGGTCCTGGACAGCCTGCCCCGCGTCTGCCAGCCGGACAGTTTGTACTTGTCGTGAATGAAGTGGACGCAGAGGATGACCGGGAGGAGGAAGGGGCCGGCCAGCAGCATCCGGCGGTATAGGTGCGGCCCCGTCCCGCCGGATGCCTCCAGGTCCAGGGTGATAGCTCAGAAGGTCTTGCTATTATGTATCCCAGACAACGCCGTCGATGAGGGTGATATAGAGATTGCTGAGAATAGGAAGCGGCTCATTGGAGACGGTGGAAGGGACCTCCTCCTCCGCCATCATAATCAAGATACTGGCATCCTGGGAGACGCCCCGCCACTCAAACCCACCCCATTCAAAGGAAAAAGGAGGTTCTTCGCCGCCGCTCAGGCTCCGATAGGAGAACCCGCACTGCTTCAGCTGGTTGATGTAGCTGATGACGTCTGGGATACTGGCGCCCCGAATATAGATATTCCAGCAGGGCGCATCCTGATAGACGCCGGTGCCATCCGCATAGCGCTCTCTGTACTGGGTATAGACCACCTGACCGCTGCGGAAATACCCCATCTCCTTGGGAAATTTTTCATCCTGGGGCCAAACATAGGTCTCCCCATCCTGAACCCCAAAGGGAGATAAGACACCCCCCAGACAGAAGGAGCACAGGAACAACAATACCAGGAGCATAGACCGAAGGAAAGGCTTCCTATCTAACTTTTTCATTGAGGTTCTTCAGTCCCGTCATTGTAATAGATACAGTGCTCTTCTCCACGAGGACCGACATCAGATCCAAGTATTGTGGTAGAGGCAGAGATGCTGGCAACACCGTAAGAGAATGAAACACTGATATCAACTCCACCTTGATCCGAGGAAAAATATGCTCCTTGAGCACGAAGTGCTTCAAAATAATTTCCACTTATTACGGGTGTAACAGAGTAAGAGACATTACCTCTTTTAGCCCATATACGGGAATCGCCTTCATCATTGATTTTATATTTATCATAGTAGCATACGATGTAATTTTGACGGACAGTAGTTGAAGGCGTTTCGTATTTATAATATGTTCCATCTTCATTATAATAATAAACAGATGAGTTTTGTGCAACCTTTTTTGTTTCAATGGATTGGCTATTTTCATTAATTCCAACCATGGTTAAGGCATATCCAGCGGTATCTTCTCCGGCAGGAATTTTGTCCCACTCCCAGCTGTAAACACATGTGTATTGTGTTGATGTATGCTTTGTACAACGAAGGTCGCTGCTCAAGCTTGCAGATGCACGCATGGCTGCTACATCAAAAGAAACACTACCAGACAGATAAGCTTTCATAAGTGAGACTTCTTCACTGCTGTAACCGTTGTTCATGAGCATGTCGGCCGGAAGTTCACATAACTTTTTGAAAGCCCGTTCATAGGCCGCAAGAGGATCTTCTCCGCTTTGTCCAGAACGTTGAAATTGTAGAGATTCTTGGACTGCAATTTCGTATTCAGACATGGTGTTTATAGTTGTAGTGTTCTGATTTTTGTTTTCATAAATAGAGGAAATACTATTAAAAGAAGCAAAAGAGTTTATAGAAAATAAAGAAATCAGGGCTGTGGCACACAAAAATAACGATAAGAGTCTTTTCTTCATCGTGATTCCTTCCTTTCAATATGAAATTTTAATCGTAAGTTGGAAAATAGCGAAAAAGTAGTGTTGTCAAATGTTACGCTGTCTGGATTTCAGAGTAGATGGTTGCGGTTTCTGAGTCACTGCCGGCCCAGACAGTGACCACCGCCTTGACCCGGTAGGTCTCGCCGGGGGTCACAGACACCGTCTCAGAGACAGATGCCCGGGTCCTGTCCTGGCGGTCGGTCCAGGAGTCCACCAGTATCCAGGCGAAGGAGCCGGATTTTTGCTGGAGCTCCATTCGTACCTGGCACTCAGTGGCCTCACCGGAATAACCGGATACCCAGGCTTTTGCAGTCGCAGTTTTTCCAGAGATGGTCAATGTACAGCTACTATCCAGGATGTACAAGGCATAGGGCATGATCTTTTCAAAACCGGGCGCGTCCTGGGGCAGCTGGGCGGCGGAGGCGGCAGGGGCAGCCCCCAGGGTCAGGCACAGGGCCATCCCCGCCGCCAGCCAGCGCATGAGTTTCTTGCGCATAAAAATCACCTCCTTTCATCGGTCCTACTAATATACCGACGAAAGGAGGCGATTCCGGACAAGGAAATCAAAAATTTTTAAAAAATTTTCAAGAAATGGGTTCCAGACCCAACGCGACCTGTTTGAGCTCCTCCATGGGAATGGTCCCGGAGAGAACAAAGAAGCTGTTTTCAGTGGTCCAGGCAATGGTTTGATTGGATTTTTTAGACACCGCTATGGCCTCATGGCTACCGATCCAAAAATATTCCACCTCCGCGTCTTCCGTATCCAAGGCATAGGTGTTGACAGACTCCGGGTTGATGACAGAATGTGTCAAACGGAATTGATCGCCCGCTGAGGACTCAAAAAACAGATGCAGTTGGATATCGTCTCCTTCACGGCCTGTCTCCTGCACCCCATCAGGCAAATAGGTCAGGACAAAGTCCCCGGCAGAACTGCTTGTTGTCGATTCGGCTGAAAAGAAAAAATATGAGAAATCTTCTGTAATTTGGGTAAGCACCTCCAGCACCTGGGCCCGGAAGGCCTGGGAGGTGACCATCAGGCCGGAGAAGCCCACCGCCAGAAAGACCAGCGCCACCGCCGCCGCCCGCCGCACCTGGGCCAGGGCACGGACCCGCCGGGGGGAGCGCCCCATCCGGCGGATCAGGCGGTCCATCCGGCGCTGAAAGGCGGGGGAGGGCCGGGCCTGGGGCAGCTCCCCGTCCCCGGGCAGGGAGGAGAGCCACAGGTCCCGGGCCATGGGCGCGGCCTGGCTGAGCAGCCGGTCCAGCTCCTGATCAGTCATACCTCCACCCCCAATCCCTCAAGAGCCTCCCGCAGCCGGGCCTTGGCCCGGGACACGGTGCGCTCCACGGCGGACACGGTCATGTCCAGCACCCGGGCGATCTCCCGGTTGTCCAGTCCCCGGTCATATTTCAGCAGCAGCACCGTCCGCTGACGGGCGGGGAGCCGGGCCATGGCCTGGGCCGTCAGCTCCCGGAGGGAGGACGCCTCCTCCGGGGGGCGGCCGGCCTGCGCCGGGGCCCAGTCCTCCAGGGGCTCCGCCCCCTGCCGCCGCCGGCGGCGGTACAGATCCAGTGCCTTGCCCTCTACTATCATACCGACCAGGGCCTTCGTTTCCGGACAGACCGGGTCATGAATTTTTTCGATGATTTCCGTGATGCGGAGCAGGGCCTCCTGCACCGCGTCCTCCGCGTCCTGCTGACTGCCCAGGATGCGCAGGGCCAGATAGAACATCAGGTCCCGATATTCCCAGTAGAGGAGGGCGAACTTGTTGCGGCCCTCCTCTGTGGGGATCATCACCAGGTAGACCAGCATGGACTCGCCCCCTCTCCCTCTGTCCAGTGTAACACAGGCGGGGGGAAATGTCACCCCCGGGCGGCCCCGGAGGGAACAGAAACAGGGGGCGGCAGCGGTCAGGCTGCCGCCCCCTGTGGGCGTGCAGGACAGGGGTCAGCGGTCCAGCTGGGCGGCCACTTCCTCCAGGTAATTGCGCTCCGCCCCCTCCACCTTTCCGGCGTCGCAGGCGGCGGCCAGGGCGGGGTCAATGGGCAGGCGGGCCAGGATGGGCAGGCCCAGCTCCCGGGCCACCTCCTCCAGGCGGCTCTCCCCGAAGATGGCGTGACGGGCACCGCAGTCGGGGCACTGATACCAGCTGTAATTTTCAATGAGGCCCAGCACCGGGATGGACATCATCTCCGCCATGTGCACCGCCTTGGAGACGATCATGGACACCAGATCCTGGGGGGAGGTGACCACGATGATGCCGTCCACCGGCAGGGACTGGAACACGGTGAGGGGCACGTCCCCCGTTCCAGGGGGCATGTCCACGAACATATAGTCCACCTCACCCCACACCACGTCGGACCAGAACTGCTTGACCACGTTGGCGATGACCGGGCCACGCCAGACCACGGGGTCGGTCTCGTTGGCGGTGAGCAGGTTCAGGGACATGAGCTTGATGCCGGAGGGGGTGACGGCGGGGTCGATGCCCGCGTCGGTGCCGGTGGCCCGCTGGTGGACTCCGAAAGCCATGGGGATGGAGGGGCCGGTGATGTCGGCGTCCAGCACGGCCACCTTCCGGCCCCGGCGGACCATGGCTACGGCCAGGGAGGAGGTGACGGTGCTCTTGCCCACGCCGCCCTTGCCGCTGACCACGGCGATGACCTTTTTGACCTTGGATTTTGCGTTGGCCGGGGCCTTCAGGTCCCGGGAGGAGCAGTCCGCTCCGCAGGAGGAACAGTCGTGCGTACATTCAGACATTGGAAACGTCTCCTTTCTGCCCACATACGAAAAAGGAGGGCATCAAAAATTTTTTCAAAACCGCAGGCGCGGCTGAAAGCAAAAGAAAGCGCATCAGGGGACCAGGGTGTTCTCCGCCGGGATCTGCCCCTGTCCGTCCTGGGCCGTGAAATAATACTGAAGGATCTCCGCGGCGATGGACGCCAGGGAGGAGCCGCTGCCGCCCTTCTCCACGGCGATGGAAATGGCGATCTGGGGGTCGTCGTAGGGGGCGTAGCAGACGAACACGGCGTTGGAATTGCTCTGGCCGTTGACCTGGGCGGAGCCCGTCTTGGCCGCCACCTGGACGGGGACATCCTGGAACACACGGGCCAGGGAGCCCTCCCCGGTGGTCATGCTGTGCATCCCCCGGGT
>OGUJ01000619.1_pt1 | contig 25489 bp, 16 predicted proteins | sample 1573661 | NCBI WGS metagenome assembly OGUJ01 (sample SAMEA2581933, study PRJEB24529) | metagenome | biome: Human gut stool | place: China | collected 2011
CTTCTGCTGCAAGGCATCCGATCTTCACCTGTTCGATCTCACTTCCGAATACCGGAATCTTCTTTGCATTTGCCTTGTCAAGGATCGTTGCCAGCGAAGCTACAACTGTATTGTCTGTCAGGTTCGTCAGGCAGTCAACTTCTCCGAGAAGTTCATCTGCCGCAAGAGAAATATCTGCGGTCTGGCTAATACCTTTTTCTACGATCTCAAATCCATAGTCTCCTGCAAGATCATCATATTTTGCAAGAGCGGATACGGAATTTGCCTCACTTGTCGTATAAAGGATACCAATCTTCTTTGCATCCGGCATCATCTCACGGATCATTTCAAGCTGTGCCTTGATCGGAAGCTCATCACTCGTTCCTGTTACATTTCCGACTGCTGTTCCGTCATCTTTTGCAAGCTTTGCCGCAACCGGGTCTGTGACTGCTGTATAAACAACCGGGATTTCTGAATCCATCGCTGAATTGTATGCTGCCTGTGCACTCGGAGTTGCGATTGCACAGATCAGATCCACTTTATCGGATACAAATGAATCACTGATCTGCTTTGCTGTACCCTGATCTGCCGCTGCATTCTTTACAGAAACTGTCAGGTTCTTACCCTCTTCAATTCCCTCTTCTTTCAGCCCTTCAAGGAATCCTTCCCTGCAGTTATCCAGTGAACCATGCTCTGCAAACTGGGAAATTCCGATCGTATAAGTCTTTTCTCCATCGGAGGAAGCTTTTTTATCCTCTCCTGATGTTCCTGAGCCGCATCCTGCCAGGCTCATTACCATTACCGCACCTAAAACTACTGCTAAAATTCTTTTCTTCATAATACTTTGTCTCCTTTTTTCTTTTCATTTTCTGCAAAAGCAAAGGAGCCGATCTTGGATACAGGCTTTCATTTCCGGCTGATGCAACAAAAAACCGCCTCAAGCGAAATGCTTGAGACGGTAATAAATTTCTTTACTATCGCGGTACCACTCAAATTGACCTGCGTCCACTTTCTCACGTACTAACATACGCTCCTGATTGATAACGGGTTCGGTTCCCGGCGACTCCTACTCTTTTCATTTCAGGCCACCCTCGAAAGTCCATTCGGAATTAAAATCCTTACAGCAATCCCACCACCTGCTGCTCTCTGCAAATTCTTTTAAAACTTACTTCTCTTCCTCATCGGTTTTTGCTTTTGATGAACTCTATTCTAGTCTTCCTTACTTCATTTGTCAAGAAGATTTTTATTTTCTTTCTCACATTCTCATTCTCAGCCTGATTCATCCTGAAGAGAACTTTTATTTTTCTTCTGTGACAACTTCCAGTCCCAGCTCCTCCAACTGCTTTGTATCTGCCGGCGTAGGAGCTTCCGTCATCAGACAGGATGCGTCCTTGATCTTCGGGAATGCAATTACGTCACGGATACTGTCCTGCTTTGCCATCAGCATCACCAGACGGTCCAGTCCGTAAGCAAGTCCTGCGTGCGGTGGAACTCCGTATTTAAATGCATCTAACAGGAAACCGAACTGGCTGTATGCCTGCTCATCTGTAAATCCAAGTGCATGGAACATCTTCTCCTGAATGTCATCCTGGAAGATTCTGACACTTCCTCCGCCGATCTCATTTCCATTGAGGACGATATCGTATGCTTTTGCACGTACCCTGCCCGGATCAGACTCAATATACTGAAGATCTTCTTCCATCGGCATCGTAAATGGATGATGCATCGCAACAAAACGGTTCTGCTCTTCGCTCCACTCAAGAAGCGGGAACTCTGTGATCCATACAAAACGATATTCATTTTTATCAAGGAGTTCAAGCTGCTTCGCAAGCTCTATACGCAATGCTCCCAGTGAATCCCATACTACTTTATTTTTATCAGCAGCAAATAACAGCAGATCTCCTGCTTCTCCGTTCATTGCTGCGATCAGTGCCTGCATCTGCTCCTCTGTCATAAACTTGGCAAAAGAAGATTTCACGGTTCCGTCTTCCTGAATGGCAACATATGCCAGCCCTTTTGCACCGTAATCTTTTACAAATGCTGTCAGCTTGTCGATCTTCTTTCTTGGCATGCCGCCCTGTCCTTTGGCATTGATACCACGAACACTTCCACCATTCTCCAGTGCTGCTGTAAAGACACCGAAACCACAGTCCTTTACCACTTCACTTACATCCGTCAGTTCCATTCCAAATCTGAGATCCGGCTTATCTGATCCAAAACGATCCATTGCTTCCTGCCAGGTCATTCTCTGGATCGGAAGCTGTACCTCTACATCCAGCACTTCCCGGAACAGTTTCTTCAGATATCTTTCGTTGACATCGATCACATCATCCACATCTACAAAGGACAACTCCATATCGATCTGCGTAAACTCCGGCTGTCTGTCTGCACGAAGATCCTCATCACGGAAACATCTTGCAATCTGGATATAACGATCCACGCCAGAGCACATCAGAAGCTGCTTGTAAAGCTGCGGAGACTGTGGAAGACCGTAGAAAGAACCCGGATGCACACGGCTTGGCACAAGGTAATCTCTTGCCCCTTCCGGTGTTGTCTTTCCAAGCATCGGAGTTTCCACTTCAAGGAATCCTTCTTCTGCAAAATACTGACGGGTCAGCGTCATAACCTGACTCTTCATTTTAAGATTTCTCTGAAGATCCGGTCTTCTTAAATCCAGATAACGGTATTTGAGACGGATTTCTTCTTTTGTCTTTGAATTTTCCTCAATCGGGAACGGAGGAGTCATTGCCTCGGAAAGAATCCTCAGTTCACTTGGGATCACCTCGATCTCTCCTGTTGCAATCTTATCATTTACAGCTCCCGAACGTCTTGCGACCTTACCAACGATCGCCACAACATACTCTGAACGGAGGGATGCCGCTTTCTCGATCAGAGCCGGTTCTGTCGTCCCCTCCTCACAGACTACCTGGATAATTCCGGAACGGTCTCTGACATCTGTGAATACGAGACCTCCTTTATTTCTGTTCTTCTGTACCCATCCCATGATGGTCACTGTCTCACCGACATTCACTGCAGACAACTCGCCACAACGGTGAGTTCTCTTCAGCCCCTGCATTGATTCAGCCATTGTATCTCATCCTTTCCTTTTTACTTTCTTCCTGTTCTGTCTATCGCTGCTTTTTATTGCTGCTTTTTCTATCGCAGCTCTTTCTTTTCGCTCTGCTCTACCGTCTTACAGACTGTCCACAGAATCACGGTAACACTCTGTGATCTCTGTATATCCCTGCTCTGCAAGCTGCTCTTTCTGGAACTTTTTATTTTTCTTCATATTTACGATCATCACCTGACGACCATTTTCACGCTCTTTCTTTGCAAGAGCCAGCACTTTCAGCATGCCTTCCTGCGGCATATTTTTCTCGATCAGGAATGCTTTCTTTTCCTTACTTGTAGGTACTTTGTATCCGCGTTCCATCAGCAGCATGACAATCCGCTCAAATCCGATGGAAAATCCTACTGCCGGTGTGTCCTGACCTGTAAACTTTCCGATCATCTTATCATAACGGCCGCCTCCACCGACGGAACCTCCAAACTCATCCATGGAAATCTCAAAGATTGTTCCTGTATAGTAGGACATTCCACGTACCAGCGTCGGATCAAAGAACATACGGAACTCTGCCTCTTTTGCACTTTCTACACTTGTAATGATCCTCTCAAGTGAATCTGCTGCTTCTGCCGGAAGAAATCCCTCCAGCTTCTCCTTACAGGAACGCACTCCTGCAACATCATTCGTAATTTCCTTGAATAACTGCAGATATTTCTCAACTGACTCTTCCGCATAACCATTTTCTTTCAGCTCTGCGGCAACACCTTCCAGACCAATCTTATCCATCTTGTCCAGTGTAATGAAAACATTATCATAATCTTCCTCTGCAAATCCGCTGTAAGCTGCCATCGCCTTAAGGAAACGGCGATCATTGATACGGATTGTAAAATTCTTGAAATCCAGCTTTCCGAGAAGTGCTGTTGTCGCAAGGATCAGCTCGATCTCTGCCAGATTGGATGGCTCGCCAAGGATATCAATATCGCACTGCATAAACTGACGAAACCGGCCTCTCTGCGGACGGTCAGCACGCCATACATTTCCCATCTGAAGTGCCTTAAAAGGTGCCGGAAGCTCATTGGAGTGGTTCGCATAATAACGGGAAAGCGGCACAGTCAGGTCATACCTGAGTCCTCCGTCTACCAGATCTGCCTCTTCTTTTGCCTCTGCCAGCTTCAGTTTCTCACCACGCTTTAAGATCTTAAAGATCAGCTTTTCATTATCTCCGCCCTGCTTACTGCAAAGATTCTCGATATGTTCTACGCACGGTGTCTCAATGGATGAAAACCCAAATGTTCTGTATGTCTCTTTGATCAGACTGATCACATAATCCCGGATCTCCATTTCGCCCGGAAGAATATCTTTCATTCCGGTAACCGGTTTTCTCTTTAATGCCATAACCATTCTCCTTTTCGCTCTATCATCTCATCAATACGATGGATATACTCCATAATATTTTTCACATTCTCGATGCGGATCAGATTCGTCTTTTTTCCGCCTGCCGTCTGAATCTTCTCCGTCAATACAAGCTTGGTCGAAGCTCCCGCTCCTGCTGCCAGGATGGTCTGCTTTTCTTCCATAATAAGTATATTGTAAATTCCGGCTTTGTCAACCTCTGCATAACCAACATTCTCAAAATTTCCCGCAATATTTTTCTGACGGTACAGATAATACGGCTTTAACCCCATCTCTTCTGCACATTCAGCCGCATCCTCTACCATCCCGGAAATCTCAGAATGCAGATCCATCGTTCTTCCCTCCTGCCCGAATTTTGCCGCCCGTTTGATTGCCAGTGCATGCACCGTCAGACTGTCAGGAGCAAGTGCTTTGATTCTTCTCAATGTATCCTGCATATCTACCCTTGTCTCGCCCGGAAGTCCTGCGATCAGATCCATATTGATATTATCAAATCCAAGCTTTCGTGCCATACAAAAAATGCGTTCTACCTCTTCAACGGTATGCTTTCTTCCGACCAGATCCAGCGTCTTTTGCTGCATCGTCTGTGGATTGACAGAAATTCTCGTCACCGGATATCTGCGGATCACTTCCAGCTTTTCTCTCGTAATGCTGTCCGGTCTGCCTGCCTCCACTGTAAACTCTTTCAGTTCAGACAGATCAAAATAGTTTCGGATTGTTCCGAGAAGACGATCTAACTGTCCCGCCTCCAGTGTCGTCGGAGTTCCTCCACCGACATACACCGTATCCGGTTTCCGTTCTCCTGCCATCCTGCCAAGTGCTTTCAGTTCCTTGATCAGTGCATCCAGATAGGCATCAATCTTATCTTTCCACTCGCCGACCGGAGAAGAACTGAAAGAACAGTAGGAACAGATACTCGGACAGAACGGAATCCCGACATAAAGGCTGAATCCTTCGCCAACATCCAGCTTTCCAAGCTGCTCCTTTTCCCTGCACGCAATCTCATAAGCAAGCTCTGCCTTTTCTTTCGTAACACAGTATTCTTCCTCAAGGAACCTCTTGATCTGTGCCTGATCCATTCCGTCTTCCAGCTTCTGCATCACAAGCTTCGTAGGTCTGACTCCCGTGAGCATTCCCCATGCCAGTTCTCTGTCGCATTCTTCGGAAAGAAACCGATAGACCTGCCGGGTCACTTCCCGCTTTTCTGTCTGTTCCTCCTCCGGAGTCATTTTTCTGTCTGCCATCGTCAGACTTCTCTCTGCAAGGGAAAAGCAAGCTCCTCCCGGTAACTGCATCCATACCAGCGGCTCTTGCTCTTCATCAACAGTCTGCACGATCTCCTCCTCAGGGAAAAAAGCTTTCGTGACATGATATACATTATAGGTAAATTTATTTTTCTTACTTTTTATCTCTATCATTCTTTTCCTGTTCTGTTATTTTTTTAGATAAAAGGATTAATCTCTTTTTCATAGCCAATCGTAGACTCATCCATATGCCCCGGATACAACTTTGTCTCATCCGGCAGAATCATCAGCTTTTCTCTGATAGAATGTGCCAGATCCCGGCTGCTTCCTGTAGGAAGATCTGTCCTTCCGATCGAACCACAAAACAAAGTGTCTCCGCAAAACAATGCTTCATCCTCCGGAAGATAATAGCAGCATCCGCCTACTGTATGTCCCGGTGTATGGATTACGTGAATTTCTGTTCCTGCACATTCAACTATCTGTCCGTCTTCCAAAGCTTTTGCTCCTGTATATACACAATGATATCCGTACATAGATGAAGCATTCAGTCTGTCATCTGCCAGTAACGGCTGTTCCTCTCTGCCGACATAAACCGGAACATCAAATGCTTTCAGAAAATCTTCTATTCCCATAATATGGTCAAAATGTCCATGTGTCAGGAACAGTGCCTTCATCTGATATCCCTGCTCCCTGATATGATCCACATACGCCTTAGGACAATATGCCATATCAACTGCAAAGCACTCCTTTGTATCCTCATTTACTACGACATAACAGTTGGTTTCAATCGATCCAAGTACAAATCTCTCAATTTTCATATTTTTCCCCTTTGATCCGCCCAGGTTATCTGATTTCCTGATCAGCCTGTTGTTCTTTCTATATCAATGACATTTTCAATCTGCCGCAACTTTTTAATTACCCGGTTCAGTTCCTCACGTCCATGGACGATAAAGCCCATATCCATCGTTGCTGTTCCTTTTTTACTCGTTCTTGTATTCATCGATTTTACATCGATCTTTTCTTCCGTAAATACTTTTGTGATATCCAGAAGAAGTCCTCTTCTGTCATCTGCATAAAGCTTCAGCTCTGCAAGGTACTGACCTCCCTCTTCCGTATCACCTGGATCTTCCCACTCGGCAGTGATCAGACGGGATCTCTCTGCCGCAGACAGATGAATTACATTGACGCAGTCTGTCCTGTGGATAGACATACCTCTTCCTCTCGTAACAAAACCGACAATCTCATCTCCCGGAACCGGATTGCAGCACTTGGAAAAACGCACTGCCATATCATTGATTCCCTTGACAACAATTCCGCTTTTGGATCTGGCAATATGCACTTTCTGCTTATTTGCCTCAGAAATCTTCTCCAGAATATTTTCATCCGTGATCTCTTTCTTATGATCCTTTTCATATTCTTCCAGCAGACGGTTTACAACCTGACCTTCCTTCAGACCGCCATGTCCGATCGCTGCAAGCACCGCATCCCAGTCACGGAACCCATATTTCCGCTGAACGATCTGCTCATATTTGGGTTTCAGTATATTGACAAGATCTATGGATTTGCTGCGGCAGTAATTGCCGATCAGCTCTTTTCCACGGATAATATTATCTTCTTTAAATTCTCTTTTAAACCACTGGTTGATCTTATTCTTCGCCTGCGTACTTTTTACAATATTCAGCCAGTCTCTGCTTGGTCCCTTGGAATTCTGGGACGTCAGAATTTCGATCCTGTCACCATTCTGAATCTTATAATCAATATTTACAAGCCGTCCATTCACTCTCGCACCGATCATTTTATTACCGACAGCACTGTGGATCGCATAAGCAAAATCCACCGGCGTGGAACCATTCGGCAGATTCTTGACATCTCCGTTTGGTGTAAAGCAGTAGACATCCTCCTGAAAGAGATCCAGGTCACCCTTCAGCAGACTTAAGAACTCCCGGTTATCCGACATATCTCTCTGCCACTCCAGGATCTGGCGCAGCCAGTTCAGCTTCTCTTCCTGGGAATTCAGGCTCTTGCCATTACTTCCTCCGGTCTCTTTGTATTTCCAGTGTGCCGCAATACCATATTCTGCTGTCTTATGCATCTCCTCTGTCCGGATCTGGATTTCAAACGGCTGTCCTGCCGGTCCCATCAGCGTCGTATGAAGAGACTGATACATATTTGCCTTTGGCATGGCGATATAGTCCTTGAATCTTCCCGGAATCGGAGTATACATCTCATGGATCACTCCCAGTGCGGCATAACAGTCCTTCACCGAGTCCACGATGATCCGCACAGCGAACAGATCATACACCTGATCCAGCGTCTTATTCTGGTTCACCATCTTCTTATAAATACTGAAGAAATGCTTCACTCTTCCATAAACCTTGGCTTGGATCGATGCATTCTCCATATGCTTTGAAACTTCCGCAACGATCTGCTGCACAAATTCTTCACGCTCTGTCTTGCGGGCATTCAGATCCTTTACCAGTTGATAGTATACTTCCGGCTGATAATACTTTAAAGAAAGATCATCCAACTCCGTCTTGATCTTGGAAATACCGAGTCTCTGTGCGATCGGTGCATAGATATCCATCGTCTCACGGGCCTTTTCTTTCTGCTTCGCCTCGGTCATAAATTCCAGAGTCCGCATATTATGAAGACGGTCTGCGAGCTTGATGATAATCACACGGATATCCTTTGCCATTGCCAGGAACATCTTTCTTAAGTTCTCCGCCTGTACTTCCAGCTTATCCTGCGAATAACTCAACTGCCCTAACTTCGTGACTCCGTCTACGAGCAATGCTACCTCTTCCCCAAACTCACGCGTAATATCATCCAGCGTCATCTCGGTATCTTCCACTACGTCATGCAGCATACCGGCAACAATCGTCTCTTTATCCATCTCCAGTTCAGCAAGAATGATCCCGACCCATAAAGGATGGATAATATAAGGCTCGCCTGACTTGCGTACCTGATCTTTATGAGCTTCTTTTCCGATACGGTATGCCTTTTCGATCATTGTGATATCCGCTGACGGATGATACTTACGCACCCGAGCGATCAGTGCCTGATACAACTGTTCCGGATTCTGATAATCTTCCGGTGCTTTCACCGCATGTCCATCCACCATTTCAAGATTTTTATTCAGCTCTTCATATTCCAGAGTGCCTGCCATATCGACTTCCCCTTTCACTCATCCTTTGTATCTGAATCTGTACACCAGATTATCTGCTTTTGGGTACATCTCAACTTAATATCATTAAGTATAACACCATTTTCCCCATTTTCAAACAACAACTTCCAACTGTTGTGCAATTTGAGCATATTGCACGTGAAATTCCGATAATTCACTCATTCCTTACTGATAATTTACAATTTCAAGCTGAATACTTCTTTTTCCCATATATTCGTTGATCTTCGGGTAAAAAGTCAGAGGCATTACTTTTCTTTGTTCCATCACTTCCAGACACTCTTCTACATCTCCGAAATAAATCCCATCCATCTGCATGCCTCGTTCATTTCTCAGCCTGCACTTTAATACATTCCGGTTCTTTCCAAAGATCCTCGGATCGATCACACTAAGATTTCTGTCTGCAAATTTAGGTTTTTCATTTCCCATGCCAAAAGGCTCTAATCTTTTCAGTTCTGCGATCAGGTTCTCATCAATATATTCAAATGGAAGGCATAGATCAATCGATACCCGCTCCTGCATATCCTCCTCTGTCAGTTGTGCCAGTTCATTGATCTTCTTTCTGAATGATCCAATATTTTCCTCAGGCAGAGAAAGACCGGCTGCCAGTTTATGTCCGCCGAATCGGGTGAACAGTTCCGCACACCGGTTCATCTCTGCGAACATATCATACGCTTCGATGGAACGTCCTGATCCTTTTGCTCCATTTTCTGTCTTCGTCAATACGAAAGTCGGACGATAATAGCGTTCTTTCAGTCTTCCTGCAATGATACCGGCAATACTTTCATGACAGTCCGGCAGATAGACAACCAGAACACTGTCTTTTTTCAGAATGGAAGTTTCAATCATTTCAACCGCCCGTTCTACACCCTTTTCTGTCATTTCCTTCCGGCTTTCATTGAGTGCTTTCAGATCTTCTGCCATCATCACTGCTTCTCTGCGTCCCGGTGCATTGAGCAGTTCCAATGCTCTTTTTGCCGTATCAAGTCTTCCACAGGCATTGATACATGGGCCGATGACAAAACCAATATGATAGGTATTCAGATTTTCCACATCGATTCCTGTACATTCAAACAATGCCTTCAGCCCTTCATTCTTTGTCTTTTTCAGCATTTCCAGACCCGTCCTGACAAATATCCTGTTCTCTCCTGTCAGATTTACCACATCGCCGATCGTAGCGATCGCGACATTCTCGATCAGATATTCTGCTTTTGCCGGATCGATCTCCAGTTCTTCCAGCAATACCCTCACCAGTTTATAGGCAACTCCTGCTCCGCAAAGCTCTTTATATGGATAATTACAGTCTTCCTGATGTGGATCGATCACCGCATCTGTTGCCGGAACCTGATAAATGCGAACACCATTTTCTTCTTTAAATTTCACTTCATGATGATCCGTCACGATCACCGTCATCCCTTTTTCTTTTCCATATGCGATCTCATCAATTGCCGCAATTCCATTATCACAGGTGAGGATCGTATCAACCCCATCCCGGTATGCACGGTCAACTAATGCACGGTTCAAACCGTAACCATCTTTGATCCTGTGCGGAATATCTGTATCCACATCCGCACCTGCCAGTTCCAGTCCTTTCTGCAAAATATAAGTAGAATTCACCCCATCAATATCATAATCACCTATGATGCGGATTTTTTTCTCTTCTGCAATCTTCTCTTTCAAAATCGAAACCGCACATTCCATATCTTTCATCAGCCGTCCGTCATAAAGATCTCCTGGTGTGCCATTCAGATACAGATTAATTTCCTCATCTGTCGTGACTTCCCGGTTTCTCATGATCCTTGCGATCACCGGGGAAACTCCATATTTTCTGGCAATTCCGTTGAAATCTGCTTTTTTCATATTGATAAACCACTTTGCCATCTGTCCTTTTCTCCTGTTCTCTACTTAAACGAACAGAAGCCCGTCCGGCTTTACTGCCGGAACAGGCTTCCTGTGAATGTCTGCCATAAAGCAGGCTGAAACTTCAATGCTTATTTATTTTTCTTTTTCTTATCTTTAAAGGACTTTTTCTTTCCTTTTTTCTTACCGCTCTTTGCAGTATTTCCATCAGCCAAAGCTTCGGAACTATCTGCCTGTTCAGCCTTCTTTGTATCAGCAATGGCTTTTGTTCCGTTAGAAACCGTAGCAGCCTTTGCACCGATCTTCGTCTTCATTACATACCAGAGTGCACCGGTAATGCATACAGATGTATAAGCACCACATACGATACCTACCATCAGAGGAGCTGCGAATTCTTTGATAGAGCTGACACCAAGAATATAAAGTACAACAACCATGATAAATGTCGTAATATTGGTATAGATCGTTCTTGTCAGTGTCTGCGTAATGCAGCGGTTTACAAGATTCTTCAGATCTTCTGCCTTGGACTTCGTCTTCAGTTCTTCTCTGATACGGTCGAAGATAACGATCGTACCATTGATAGAATATCCTACGATGGTAAGCATAACCGCAATAAATGTATTTCCGACAGATACTCTTGCGATCACATAGAATCCAAGAACTACCAGTACGTCATGTACCAGTGCAATGACAGCACTTGTCGCAAACCGGATATCCTTGAAACGGAACCAGATATAAAGCAGCATACAGATCGTAGCAATGATCACAGCAATGACTGCATCCACACGCATCTCAGAACTTACTGTGGAACTGATATTTTCAGTTGCAATATCTTTTGTCTCAACACCATAATTCTCATTCAGATAAGATGCGAGAGCCTCTCTCTTTGTCAGATCCAGCGTCTGCGTCTTAAATACAACCTGGTTCGTTCCCTTTACCGTCTGAACCTGGATATTCTTATCTCCGGTGATCTCTTCCATACTCGGGATCATATTTTTATCGATCTCATCAAGAGTATATTCTTTATCAAATGTAACATTCGTGGATGTTCCTCCGACAAAGTCAAGGCTGTAGTTCATTGCCCCGATTCCCCTTGCATGGTTCACGCCCATCATGACCGGTCCGCACAGGCAGAGGATGATTGACAGAACAAAGAAGATTTTCTTCTTTCCAAGGAAGTCAAATGGTTTACGTTCTTTCAGATGTCTTCCGTAAGCTTTTACATTATGGATACCAGCTCCGTAGAAAGAGAAAATGATCAGTCTCGTGATCACCAGTGCTGTAAACATGGAGATTACGATACCAAGTGCCAGTGTCTGTGCAAATCCCTTGACAGAGCCACTTCCGCGAAGCCACAGCACACCTGCTGCGATCAGCGTTGTCACATTTCCATCAATGATGGCTGACATTGCTTTATGGAAACCGGATTTCAATGCTGCATGAACAGACTTGCCGGCTGTAAGTTCTTCTTTCACACGTGCGAAAATAATTACGTTCGCATCCACCGCCATACCAATACCAAGGATGATACCGGCAATACCAGGCAATGTCAGTGTAATATCAAATGCATTCAGGAGAAGCAGTGTGATCTCTGTATAAAGCAGCAGTGCCATACTGGCTGCAAGTCCCGGAAGAAGATATACCCAGCACATGAAAATACATACCAGTGCAAGACCAATTGCACCGGCGATCAGGCTTGTGCTTACTGCTTCCTGACCAAGCTGTGCTCCTACTACTTCTGAACTCAGCTCTTCCAGTTCTACATTCAGACCACCGATACGGATCGTAGACGCAATATTATCCGCCTCTTCATAAGTCATAGAACCCGTGATCTGTGCTTTTCCATTCTCAATTACCGTATTAACTTTCGGCACACTGATCAGTTCGCCATCATAATAGATTGCAATCGTATCATTGCTGTTATTAACAGCTTCCTGGGTTGCCTCTTTGAACTTTTCAGCACCTTCTGTTGTCAGTTCCAGATCCACACCGTACTCTTTACTTCCAGTCGTGGAATCAGAGATCTGTCCGGCAGAAGCAGTCTTTACTTCTGATCCGGTCAGTACGATTGAGTCGCTTTCTTTGAGTTCGTCGATCGTCTTATTCAGCACATAACCCGAAGAACCAAGCTTATAGTTCTCTTCACCGGCACTGTCCTTATGCTTGATAAAGTAAAGTGAACCCGGCTGTCCCAGTTCTTCCAGGATCGCATTTGCATCATTTACTCCAGGGATCTCAATACTGATACGGTTATCTCCTACCTGATAAGCCTGAGCCTCTGTACTGTACTGTTCTACACGCTTCTGCAGCTTGTATACAGTATCATCCATATCCTTCTGGGAAGGATTGTCTCCCTTAACCTGATAAGTGATACTTACACCACCTTCAAGATCAAGACCGAGATTGATGTTCTTCGCAGCTCCTGTCCCTTTCAGGTCAACACCATACATACAGGATACTCCAAAGAGAACCGTTACGGCAATGACGAGGAACAGGCTGAGAAAACTTTTACCTTTTTTCATCTCTCATTTTCCTTTCTTACTTGTCTGCCAACGCAGCTTTTATCATGATCGCACATTCCACACGCTTTCTTTCCATCTCACAGCTCACTTCATATGTATCATTGATGGTATGGTGGAACTTGTAAGAATTTGCCATACAGCCGCCACTGCAGTAAAACCTTGCAAAGCAGGTCTTACAGCTCTCTTTCGAGTAAACGCTGCATCCGCGAAATTCTTCCGCAATCTCCGGTTTCACAATGCCCTCATCGACATTTCCCATGAGGAACTCTTCCTGACCTACAAACTGATGACACGGGTACAGATCTCCCCACGGTGTCACAGCCAGGTATTCGGTTCCGGATCCACATCCGGAAAGACGCTTCGACACACACGGACCTCCTTCGAGGTCGATCATAAAGTGGAAGAAATTGAATCCTCTTCCGCTCTTTTCCCTGTCGATGATCATCTTTGCAAGTCTGTCATATTCTTCAAAGATCTGTGGGAGATCGTCTTTCTGGATCGCATATGGGTCTGTATCTTCACCGACAACCGGCTCAATTGATACCTGCTCAAATCCAAGATCTGCAAAATGCTCCACATCTTTTGAAAAATCAAGATTATTTCTTGTAAATGTACCACGTATATAATATTTCTGCTGATCCCGGCTTTCTGCCAGTTTCTGGAACTTCGGAACGATCAGATCATAACTTCCCTTTCCATTCCTGAACGGACGCATCCGGTCATTGACTTCCTTTCGTCCGTCAAGACTCAGCACTACATTATCCATCTCACGGTTCACGAACTCCTGTACTTCCTCATTCAGAAGTACCCCGTTCGTCGTCAATGTAAAACGGAAATGCTTATCATACTGCTTCTCCAGCTCTCTTCCATAAGCAACCAGCTCCTTGACAACCTTCCAGTTCATCAGGGGTTCTCCGCCAAAGAAATCTACTTCAAGATTTCTTCTGCTTCCTGAATTTGCCACCAGGAAATCCAGTGCTTTCTTTCCCACCTCATAAGACATCAAAGCACGTCTTCCGTGGTACTCTCCTTCTTCTGCAAAACAGTACTGACAGGCAAGGTTGCAGTCATGTGCGATATGCAGACATAACGCCTTGACTACAGTTTTTCTCTGCTTGACAATACCGATTAAATTTTCATAAATATCCTTTGTAAAGAGTCTTCCCTGCTCTGTCAGTTCTGTTACCGCCTCCAGAATATCCTTCAGGTCTTCCTCCGTATATCTGTCCCCGAGCTTTTCTTTCAACACCGTTTCCGTCTCCGATGCCTTCAGCGTCTCCGGTGTATGCTCTGCGTTCATTTCATTCAGGACTGCGATCACATCATAAGCTTCCTGATCTACTACATGAACCGCACCGCTGTTCACATCAAGAACGATATTATATCCATTATTCTGATACTGATGTATCACACCAATACCTCACTTTCTGTATTTTATAACTTTCCCTTAAGACAAGCATAAGGCAGCGACTCTCATCGCTGCCCTCCCTTCAAACTTCCGGGTCAATGCTGCATTATTTTCTGTTCTCGCAAGTCTGGTTTCCTACTGTACAGGATGTCTTGCATGCTGACTGACAGGATGTCTGGCACTCACCGCATCCGCCTTTTTTTACTGTATGGTTCAGTGTCTGAGTATTCAGCGTCTTAATATGCTTCATTTCTATTCCTCCTCTATCGAACATATTGCTTTTGCTATTATAGCATAAGGCGGTGCTTTTTTAAAGAGTTTTTTCCTCTTTTACAGAATCATGAACATTTTCAATTTAGCTTTTACCTGATCGCTCAGTAATCAGGAAACCATTCCTCCCAGCATTCCTCCGCCTGCACATAAAAGAAGCGTTGTAAGAAGGCTCCCCATTTCAGCCTGCAGTGAATGATAGATTCCCAAAGAGATCAGCATCAGCAGTCCCCAATACAGAACCCCCGCCAGAAGTCCCCACAGAAATTGATGCGTCATGGAAAGTTTTCCCATTACGAATCCTCCTGAAAACGTTGCGATTACGTAGATCAGGATCACTCCAATATTTACATTCTGTTCACTCAGCCCCATCTTATAAAGCAGAAGTGTCAGGATAAGTAAAAAAATGCCGGTAACAACATACGCAGCAAGCAACGATTTCACCATATCTGACGCCGTCTTTTTCAGCTGAAACTGATTCTCATTTTTCCTGTCCATCTGTCTCCTCCCGGGTTTCCCATAAACTACAGTACTCTCTCCCACTGCTATAGTTTATGAGCTGCTCCCGGAAATTATGACATCGGATCATCTTATCCCATCTGCCTTCCCAGAAAGTCTGCTGCCCCCTGAGCCATTTTCTCATCCAGCTCCGGATTTTTCTTTTCTTCTTTTTCCAGAAGCAGCACAGCCCCTGTTACATCACCTCCACTGATGATAGGGCAGATCGTCTCCAGACAGAACTCTCCCATCCCCTGTACTGCCTGAACATAGTGCTTCTCTCCCATTTTTGCAGTACGTTGCTTTCTCTCCTGTATCACATGCTCCAGTTCTTCACTGATATACTGCCCTTTCAGCTCTCTGCTTCCTGCCCCCGATGCTGCAACCACCTGATCCAGATCGGTAATACAGACGGTACAGCCCAGTGTTCTTGCGATACTTTCTGCTAAAATAGCTGCATTCGCCCCCAGTTCTCCCACCGGGGAATACTTTTTTAAAATAATCTTTCCTTCTCTGTCTGTAAAAATTTCAAGTGGATCGCCTTCCCTGATCCTCAGTGTCTTTCTGATTTCTTTTGGCACGACAACCCGCCCAAGATCATCGATCCGCCTGACTATCCCTGTCGCTTTCACAACTATTTTCCTCCAATTCCATACCTCGGCATGAATTCTTCCACGCTTTTGCTATATATTAGTTTTGGAGTTAGTATATGGAAATCATGGGGGATTATACAATAATGTTTCCTTTTTCAATATTCTCCCGGAGCAGCTGATCAATCACTTCATACAGTCTCTCCGATCCCTTCTGTGTCTTACTCTGTCTGCCGTATACCTGCTCTGCCGTCACTTGATGTTCTCTCCAGTCTGCACCACCATTACTGTGATTTAAAAGCAAAGGCTGGAGATTATCCATTGCATGTGCAAATTTTGATTCCGCACTTTCATACGCTTCAAACTCATCAAATAATGCAATCATCTCTTCTTTCTGTTCTGATGGAAGAAATGAGAAGATCCTTTCCTTTGCAGCATCTTCTCTTGCTTTCTGCGTCTTCAGATTTTCAGCATCATACGCATAAGTATCACCTGCATCAATCTCCACAATATCATGGATCAGGCACATCAGCATCACCTTTGCAATATCGATCTCTTCATTTGAATATTCTCTTAACAGATATGCCATGATCGCCATATGCCATGCATGCTCTGCATCATTTTCATTTCTTCCATGTCCTGAAAGATGCGTCTGACGGAAAATATTTTTCTCCTTATCAATCTCCAGTACAAACTTTAACTGCTGCTTCAATCTTTCATCTGTCATTTACGGTTTCCTCCATGTGCATTGATTCAATCTGACTTTTCTGATTTCTTCATTATATCACAAAAAGAAAAGTCTGCCAGATTTTCATCCGATCTTCCCAGGAAGCCGGAATATCAGTCTTCAGATAGGTGAGGATGTCCGCCGTTGTTGTATAATGCCCGGCATCCGTGTTTTGCCAAAGGTATTTCAATATGTGTAACAGTCTGCTCTTGGATTCTGCCATAGCGTCACTCCTGTTGTTTTTTGCGGAAGCCCTTATTTCTTTGAGCTTCTTTTCAGCTCGTATGTCCCGCCGACCGTGCCCTCGTCACCGATCAAGGTAAGGGGATTTCCGTCAACGGTAAATTCATATTCGGAATCCCGCACCGACTCGTTGGCGTAATCGATCATGAGCTTGTTGCCGTCGATGGTATAGGCGAAATCGTAGGATATGGAGGGCAGCTCCATTGCACCGCTTCCGCTGCCGTCAAAGGAATAGGTGGTCGTTCCGTCGAACTCCCATGTGCCTGCAAGTGCGTCCGTGCCGCCGGAGCAGCCTTTTGCCAGCAGTATAATGCCAACGATGATTACCGCCAGTGCGGCGATCGCACCGCAAAGCACCATACGGTGCTGCGTCTGTTTTTTCTTCCTTTTTCTGATTCTCTCTACCGTTCGATCTGACTCGTTCGGGAATCGTCCCGGCGGTTGCTGCCTGACGGGGCGGTTCGATTGATAATCCTGCATCATGTGGTTCTTCTCCATTCCAAGCGAAAGGGCGATGACGGCAATGTCCGTCACCACCCTTTGCTCAAAGGTTCGCAGCTGATTTATTCAGCGTTTTCTTTCTTCTTTTTGCTGTAAACGGTGATGCCGATCACTGCACCGCCGCTGATAAACAGCAGTGCAATCCAGAGGATCATATTGCTGTTGTCACCGGTTTTTGGGCCTTCTACACCGGTGTTCGAGTTGGTTTGCGTAGGATCGGTCGGTTTTGTTGTGGAGCCGGTAGCCAGAATCTCAACTGCCGCCTTCTTGTAGCCGCAAACCTTGCACTCCTCATGCTTGGAGCCCTTTTGGGTTGCGGTCGCTTCCTTATCAACAACCCACTTGAAGTCGTGTGCCGCCTTATCGGCCTTATCTCCGCAGGAGCACTCATGCCAGTGGTTGTCGGCATCGTACTTCCAGTCGCTGCTGTAGCTGTGAGTATGCTCACCGCCGCCGGTTGCCGGGATAGTTTCGGTTGTCATCGTATAACCGCAGACGGTGCATTCCTTATGCTTTGAGCCGCTTGTGGTAGCTGTTGCCGGGGTGTCGATGATCCATTCACCGGCGGTATGTGCCGCCTTGCTGTCCTCGATGATCACGCCGCAGCCGACAACGGTGCACTCTTTCCAGTGATCGGTATGATCGGACTTCCAGTCGGAAACGCTATGACCTGTTGCCGCAAGGATTACGCTTGTCTTGTCGGTAATTTCGGATGCACCAGTTGCATCCTCAAACCACTTGTCACAGCCGTCGCAGGTGTAATATGCTGTGTTGCCTTTCTCCGTGCAAGTAGGAGCCTTTGCGGGAACGAGGGTCAGATTGTGCGTATGCGGTACGGTCTTGTCATATCCGCAGGTGTCGCAGATGTTATCGCTGCCGTAATCGTGAGCCGCCTCGTCCTTCTTTTCGTGGCAGCGAGAGCATATTTTCCAATGACTGTCTGTGTCCTTGCTCCAATCGCTTGCCCATGCGTGCCCGAGCTGTGTACCGGCTGCCGTAAAGGTTTCTGTTGTGCTGATCTCTCCGCAGGAGCAGCTCTTGAAATATACTGCATCGTTGGTGCAGTCGGCAGCCGACTTGAGGGTTTCCGGCTTCTGAATTTCCTGATCGTAGGTATGGGTATGAGGAATTGCCTTGTATGTTACAATAACGGTTTTGTCTGCGTCCATCGTAACATTCAGGGTATTGGAATGTACGTCTGTTGCAACGCCGTTCACAGTAACAAGGTCGATTTCATAGCCGTCATCAGGGGTAAAGGTAACCGTTTCGGTGGAACCTTCGGTCAGTCCGGTTTTGCTTGCGGAAATCGTTCCGTGACCGCCGTTTACCTGTGTTGTGAGGCTATAGGTGGTGACCGGTGCGTTCTTGTAGGTCGCTTTCACGCTGACTTCACTGTCAGGCATTATGAAAGTAGTGGTTTCACTGTTCGCATCTTCAAGAGTAGCGCTGCCGCTTTCTACTACCCACTTATCAAACACCTTACCGTCAGGAGCCGCATTTGCGGTCAGAGTAATGGTTGTGCCTTGCGCCGCTTTACTGATTTCGCTTCCTGCACCGATTGTCGCTTTGCCGTCCGTTACGATGATGGAATACTCTTTACTCTCCCAGATTGCATAGAAGGTAGTATCCGAGCTTACTTCATAGGTCGTGCCGGAAATAACCGAACCGTCGGCACTGGTTGACCAGCCATTGAATTGCTTGCCTTCCGGTTCAGTAAAACCGCAGGAAGGCAGGGTATAGCTGCCGGAAACGCCGGTGACATCTGCCATTGTGCCGCCGCCACCGTTGGCATTGAATCTGACGGTATACTCGGCAGGCGCGGCTTTGGTTATCGTAATAGACAGCTCCTTCGTATCGCTGCCCGCACTGTTTTCCGCCTTAACGGTGAAGCTGGCGGTTCCCGCTGCGGTAGGCGTGCCGCTGATCTCGCCGGTGGCTTCGTCCAGCGTCAGGCCGGCAGGGAGATTGCCACTGTCAATGCCCCATGTGATGGGCGTAGTGCCGGTGGCGCTCAGGGTCTGGCTGTACGCCTCGCCCACCTTGCCGCCCGGCAGGGTGTCCGTGGTGATGGTGGGGGCGGCGGCAGCATTTTCGCTGATGGTGAAGTAATGCTCTGCCTTGCCGCAGTAGTTTCCCGTGCCGTACAGCGTCACCTTGGGAGCCTTTTTGCTGTCAAAGCCCTCGTCGCCCGGTGTGAGGGTGTAGGGATGGACGTTGTTGGAATAGATGGCGGTGTAGTCCGTGTTCTCCGTAAGCTGCTTCGTTTTGTTCTCGCCCGTCTGATGGGAAAGCCCCGTCAGCTTCTTTTCGCTGCCGTCATGGGCGCAGTCCGTCAGCCCCTCGAGCGTCAAAAGCCCATGCTCATAGCAGTATCCAAGATCATACTTGTCGCAGAGCGCGCATTTGCCGTACTCGTCAGGGCTATGGTCAATGGTCTTTCCGTTGACGGTGCTGCCGCAGATGGTGATGTTTTCCGCCGGAATACCGGGCAGCTCCTTTGTGTGCAGCTTGTCATAGACATAGTTTGTGCCGTCCTTTTCCTCAAGCCGGAAGGATTCCACCGTGCTGTTCAGAATTTGAATCTTTCCAATCTCTGAAGCTCTGCCAGACGAGTTTTTCCCGATGCCGGGAATATAGTCGGTACCAGACCTCAAATTGCCGCCCTTTGCGGTCACGGTGCTGTTTTCAATAAGAATATTTATCTGGCCTCCACTTGAGCCATACGCCGCGCCGATGGCGGGGCCGAACAATTCATTGCGAACGGACACCTGGCTGTTCGCAATGCGGATACGGCTCTCACCATAGGATTGGGATTGTGTACCGTTGCCGATAACCGCGTTGACTGAAGACCTACTATCGATTTGGCTGTCCTGAATGTCGATGCTGCCAAAGGAAGCCTTTTCGCCGCCGCCAATCGTGCAGCGATTATAGGTGTACTCGTCGTTCAGGCGGATGATGCTGCCGCGGATCACGATCTCTTCAACGGAAGAATATTCTCCACGAGCGCCGATGATATCGCCCGTCAACACGGTGCTGTCCGTGATCTCCAGCCTTTTCAGTGTCTTTGCGTCATTCGGTGATTTCGCGTTTTCGTCCATAAAAATGCCGTAGGTGTGCAGATCGGAATCCCGAACGGCGATGCTCCCATTGCCGCCGACGCGAATGCTTCTAAAATGCGGCAGCCTGATCTCGCTTTCTTCAATGACGAGCTCGCTGTTGCTGCCCACGCGGATCCCGTCGGTACGAGTGGTGAGTTCGTCCGTGGATGCAACGTGGCAGTTTCGGATGGTGAGCTTCCCGCCCGGCGAGTCTGCGTCCCAGCCGATCAGAATTTTATTGCTGCTGAGAAGCGGAAGCTCTGCGTCCGAAATGGTGATGCTTCCGACGCTTCCGCCGGTGGCAGCGCCGATGCAGGCGCCGTCCTTACTGGAAATGGATTTGATCGCATTGCCGTTGATGGTGATGCTTTTGCAATCCACACGCTCGGAATAGCTGTCCGTAAAGCCGCCGATGGCTGCGCCGCTGCCCTCGGCGGAAACGGTGAGCTCACCGCCAGTGATGCGAATGTCGCCCTTACTGCCGATGCCTGCCGCACCGCCTTTTCCGACCGCATGGATGACGCCGCCGTTGATGGTAACGCCGCTCTTGCCGTTGCCTTTATCGCCAATGGCGGCGTTATTGTGATTGGCCGTGGCTTCTATCTCTCCGCCATTGATGGTAACGGTCATTGCCCCGGTGTTATAAATTCTGGCTCCGCCGATGCCGAAGCCCTCTCCCTTGGCAGTTGCCTTGACCGTGCCGCCGTTGATGATGACGCTGCCGCTCTCATACGGCCCGATTCCGTTTCCGGAGAGCACCCTGTGCGAATTTTCTCCAAAGTTGTTGACGCCCCCAATGGCGGTTACATCGCCGCCGTTGATGGTGATCGTGCCGCCATATCCTGTGGTGATCGCATCGCAGGTAGCCTCGGCGATGACCGTTCCGCCGTTGATGGTGACGCTGCCGCCATATCCCATTTGGCATGTGCCGATCCCTACGCTGTCCACAGCAAGAGGATTGCCTTCCGGCAAGGCAAAGGGTTCGGTACGGACAACGCCGCCATTGATGGTGATGCTGCCGCCCTGCCTGAGATTGCCAGGCGTATCTCCGTCGGAGGAAACGTTGTGTTCATAATCCGATCCGCCGATGGCGGAGGAGCCCTGCTGTCCTTTGGCGTGGATATTGCCGCCGTTGATGATGATCGTACCCTCGTTTTCATAGAAGTTGTCGTTGGCAGCCCACACGCGCACACCGGCGCCGATGCCGGACAGTCCAGCCACAGGCCACACACTCTTTTCATGATCAGACAGTTCCGGGAGGCACGCCGTCAGCTTGCCCATGGATGCCTCAGCGGTGCTCTGGGCGTATATGGTGAAGGTGTCGCCCTCCTTCACGTTGATGCCCCACGGTACCGTGAGGTGGCAGTCGTCCGTTAGAATCAGATTGACCGCGCCGTGGGTGTCCAAACGGGGCGTGATGGTCACGTCGCCCTCCACCACATACCAGCCTGCGGGCATATCGTACCACTTGTTGTCGCTATTGAAAAAATCCTCGATAATAACGCTTTTCAGCACCGTGTATTCGGTGCAGAAGCGCTCCTTGCCGTCCGCGTCCAGATAGCGCACGGGGGTTTGCTCGACAGCGTTGTTCACGGTAATGCTCAGCGCCCTTGTGTCGCTGCCCTCGCTGTTTTCTGCCTTGACGGTGAAGGTGGCGGTTCCCGCCGCAGTGGGTATGCCGCTGATTTCTCCGGTTTTTTCGTTCAGACGTAAACCGGCAGGCAGAGCGCCTTCATCAATGCTCCATGTGATGGGCACTGCGCCGATGGCGGTCAGGGTATGGCTGTAAGCCTTGCCTGTCTTGCCATCCGGCAGACTGTCCGTGGTCACGATGACGGTATAGGTGTCTGGCACAAACCGCGCCGTGAGCGTGGTTACATCCTCCGGAACGCTTGCACCGGGCGCGTAGAGCTTGCCGTCGCTGCCAAGCCACTTAAAGTAATTGCCTGTAGCTCCCTCCGGGCGGGTCAGACCGTCGGACGCAGGCGCGGTAAATTCGCTGCCGTTTTTCACGATGATCCGAATGCTGCTTTCATCGCCCAGCTTGCCGCCGCCAAGGTCAAGGGTAACGTCCTTCAGTCCGTCAGGACCTATCGTGTCACGGTTCAAAACCTCGAGGACGGGGCGGAAACCGACCTGCGGGTTTTGGCCCGCAGCGTCGCGGTGGCCACAGAAGCGGCTCGAATAGTGCCCGCGAACCGTACGGCGCCACGGCAATCTGATCACAGTATCTTGTCCACACGAAAAAATCCCGTTCCAGTTTTTGATATATCCGTCGTCCTTGTCCAGCAGCCTGTCCCATTCGTTGCTTTGGGGCGTGCCGCGTTCTGAATCACCTGAGCCTGTATAATCACTTCCCTCGGATGGCGCACGCATCGTATAGTCCACACCGCCGGCGGTGTAGTCTTTGCCAAAAATCATGTCTATGTCATTCAAATGATCCCAGCTTGCCGCGTACGCTACGGCATAGTCCGCCACGAACAGGCTGTGGGGATATTTTTTCTGCTCTGCATACTCCTCAGTGGTTGCCATCTCCGACGTGAGCTTGTAGGCGTCCACTGTCCCGGCATAGGTAAAGGGCACATAGTGCAGCGTATTATCCGGCAGAGCGTCGTTCACCGTGCCGGGAATGCCCACGCCGGAGAGGTCAAAGTAATAGGTGCCACCGGGAGCGAGGTTGAACTGCTCTGGGGGAACAAACTGCGCCGTCAGCTTGGTTACGTCCGCCGGAACATTATCGTCCGGAGCGTAGAGCTCGCCATCGCTGCCAAGCCACTCGAAGTAGCTGCCGGTATTTCCGTCGGGGCGGGTCAGACCTTCGGACGCAGGCGCGGTAAAGCTCTCGCCGGTTTTCACAATGATCTGGATAGTATCCGAGCTTCCTCCCAATTTTCCGCCGCCAAGGTCAAGGGTAACGGCTTTCAGCCCGTCAGAGCCCAGCGTGCCGGGGTTCAGGACTTCAAGGACGGGGCGGAAACCGAGGAACGGGAAGGAGAGCGTAGTATTGGCGCCGGCATATTTGCGGGGCAAATCGTACCGGCCGCGAATCACACGGTTCGATAGCGTATTGGGTAAAGTATCTTGTCCCCAGGAACCTATATCTCTCCAGTTTTTGATATATCCGTCGTCCTTGTCCAGTATCCTGTCCCATTCGTTGCTTTGGGGCGTGCCGCGTTCTAAAGCACCCGAGCCTGTACCACCACTTCCCCCGGACGGCGCACGCAGCGTATAGTCCACGCTGCCGGTGGCGTAGCCTTTGCCAAAAATCAGCCCTGTGGCGTTCAGGTCATCCCAGCTTACCGCATGCGTTACGGCATAGTCCGCCACGAACAGGCTATGGGCATATTCGTTCTGCTGTGCATACTCCTCGGTGGTGGCCATCTCTGATGTGAGCTTGTAGGCGTCCACTGTCCCGGCATAGGTAAAGGGGACATAATGCATTGTTTTGTCCGGCAGAGAGCCGTTTGCCGTGCCGGGAATGCTCACGCCGGAGAGGTCAAAGTAATAGACGCCGCCGGGAGTGAGGGTAAACTGCTCTTGATACCCAACGGTGAGATCGATGTCTACAAAATCGCTTGCATAGTCGGTCTTTTTATCGTCGTTGCACTGCTCGCTGAAGACCTTTAAGGTATAGCTGCCCGGTGCAAGGCCGGACGGGATTTTGATCTCAACCGTTCCGTTTTCGGCAGTAGGCTGCGCTACTCTGCCATAATACTGTGCGCCGCTGTTATCCGCAAGGATGACAGAGATATATTCATTTATCCCTGCGGTCGCCCCGGTGTAATGCAGCGTAACGGTATCGCCGGGGTCGCCGCTGACGGTTGTTTCCGTTACGGCAAAATTGCGGTTGCTGTCCTTCAACGTCAGCTTCCATTCGTTTCCAGTGTATTTGGAAATCGGGGTCAAGCCTCCGTCAGGCTTTCCTCCCACAGCGGCGGATGTAAAGAGTACGGAGCTTGAATTTAAGTTAAAAGCGGGACGAACACACCACCAACTGCTGATAGCGTTCCCAGAGTAGACGACAGAACCATCACCATTCACGGTGGCGGCATCGTGATCAGAGTAACCAGGGGAGCGCAGCCACCAATAGCTTGACGCCCAACTCGGATGTTCGGGATCCACAATTCGCAGATCCTGATTTACCGCAAACGCTTCCGCTGTGGAAAGTGGCCAGAATACAGCGTTATCCACCTGCTCTCCTGCTACACAGTCGGTATTTTCTCCGTTGTAGCTTCCGCTTGTAAGCGTCCGTTTCTTTACGGCAGTATTTTCTTCTGTCGTCAGCTTTTCTGCAAGCGCGTCTATTGCGGTTTTCAAATAACTCGATGCATATCTGTTGTTTGTTCCGAAATCGGCAAATTGCAACACTGAGCTCATATTGCCCGCCGCAAGCAGGGTCATATCCCCCTGTGCGCTTGCAACGCCGTTTCCGTTATAGCCGATCACACGCCATGCAGCAGGATTATTTTCATGGTCTTGCCCGAAATACACGGTCGGTGCGCTCGCTGTGTTTACATTTTTACTTAGTGCGTCTGTGCCAAGCTGGATCGCCTTTCCTGTATCTGCCGCAAAGGCCGCTGTCGGCAGCAGCGTCAGCAACATGCAGCACAGTAGCAGGATACTGAGTATTCGTTTTTTCATTGGCTTTTCTCCTCCTGTTCGTGTCGGGCGTGCTTGTTCGCCCCGTCTTTTCTCCGGTTTTCTCTGTTTCTGAGCCGGAAGCACAGCGCGGTGATCGTCGCCGCCGCGGCAAAGGAGACGACGGCCACCAGCACATAGCCGCCCGCGTCCTCCCGCAGCAGCATTGCGCCGAAGCTGCCCCATGCGGCGGTCTGCCCCGGAGCGATAAGTGCGTCTGCCGCCTGCATCAGCACCGCGAACAGCAGCATAC
>OGUJ01000623.1_pt1 | contig 25399 bp, 20 predicted proteins | sample 1573661 | NCBI WGS metagenome assembly OGUJ01 (sample SAMEA2581933, study PRJEB24529) | metagenome | biome: Human gut stool | place: China | collected 2011
CCGGTAACTTTCAGAAAATCACGACGAGTAATCATAGTTTTGTTCCCTCTCTATTATTGGATCAATAGAATGTACAGCGGCGGCGCGGCACAGTCCGCGCCCGCCTTGAACGGAAGCATCAAAAAAGCCTCCGTCCCTGCCAGCTATGCGCTGCACAAGGACGGAGGCCTGAAACTTCCGTGGTACCACCTTGGTTCACAGCATCCTCGCGGACACTGCCTCAAAACTGCGGCAGGATTTTCCTGCTTACAGCCGGACGCTTTAACGGGCGCACCCGTCGCGGACTAGTGCTCTTGCTCTTCATCCGCGCAGCTCCGAGACCATTTTCGGCTCCCTGTTTCCTGCCCTTTTCCACCTGCCGGGCTCTCTGGTAAGGCTCATGCGAAAGCTTACTCTTCTCTTCACAGCCATTTTAGTGATATTGCGTTTATTGTACTCGCCTCGACGGGATTTGTCAACCCCCTAAAACAAACTTTTTCAGTAGGGAATTGAAGATCCTTCGCCCATGAGACAAAATATGCCCCCGCGCTGTGTGCGCGGGGGCATATTCAGAAGCGATCGATCAGCCCTGCTCCTGCTGTGCCTTCTTGGCTTCGAGAGCCAGGATGGCGTCGCGGCGGCTCAGGTTGATGCGGCCCTGCTGGTCGATATCCGTCACCTTGACGACGATGGCATCACCCACAGCAACAACATCTTCCACCCGCTCGACACGCTTGGTGTCCAGCTTGGAGATGTGGACGAGGCCCTCCTTGCCCGGAGCGATCTCGACGAAGGCACCAAAGTTCATCAGACGGGTGACCTTGCCCTTGTAGATGGCACCGATCTCGGGGTCTTCCACGATGGTCCTGATGGTGAAGATGGCGCGCTTTGCGTCCTCCTGGTCCACAGCGGAGACGAAGACGTGGCCGTCCTCCTGCACGTCGATCTTGCAGTTGCAGGTGGCGCAGATGTCCTGAATGACCTTGCCGCCCTTACCGATGACGTCCTTGATCTTATCGGTGGGGATCATCATGCTGAACATCTTGGGGGCCCAGCGGCTCAGCTCATGGCGAGGCTCTGCAATGACGGGCTTGATGATCTCATCGAGGATGTACAGACGGCCCCTGCGGCACTTCTCGAAGGCCTCGGCGATGATGTCGTAGGTCAGGCCGTCGATCTTAATATCCATCTGGATGGCGGTGATGCCCTTGCGGGTGCCGCCCACCTTGAAGTCCATGTCGCCGTGGAAGTCCTCGACGCCCTGAATGTCCAGCATGGTCATCCAGCGGTCGCCCTCAGTGATGAGGCCGCAGGAGATGCCGGCGACAGGAGCCTTGATGGGGACGCCTGCGTCCATCAGAGCCAGCGTGGAGCCGCAGATGGAAGCCTGAGAGGTGGAGCCGTTGGAAGAGAGGACCTCAGACACGCAGCGGATGGTGTAGGGGAACTCTTCCAGAGAGGGCAGCACAGGCACGAGAGCGCGCTCAGCCAGTGCGCCGTGGCCGATCTCGCGGCGGCCGGGGCTGCGGGGTGCGCGGGCCTCGCCGACGGAGTACGGCGGGAAGTTGTAGTGGTGGATGTAGCGCTTGGTCTGCTCGTCGGTCAGGTCATCCATGAGCTGGTTGTCCTTGGTGCCGCCGAGGGTGCAGGTGGTGAGCACCTGGGTCTGGCCGCGGGTGAACATACCGGAGCCATGCACACGGGGCAGGATGCCGACTTCTGCGGCCAGCGGGCGGATCTCGTTGATGCCGCGGCCATCCACGCGCTTGCCCTCGTCCAGCAGCCAGCGGCGGACGACGTACTTCTGCATCTTGTAGCTGACGAGGTCGAGGTCGGCCTCGGTCAGGTCGGGGTACTCCTCAGCGATCTTGTCCATGATGGGCAGCAGAGCGGCATCACGCACATTCTTGTCGTCGGTATCCATAGCGGCCTTGAAGTCGTCGAGATACTTCTCTTTGATGGCGTGGAACACGTCCATATCGAGGCCCACGACCTGGAAATCGATCTTCGGCTTGCCGCGCTCGGCCACGATGCCGTTGATAAAGGTGATGATCTTCTTGATCTCCACGTGAGCGGCCTTGATGGCGTTCAGCATGGTGTCCTCATCGACCTCATTGGCACCGGCCTCGATCATGACGATCTTGTCCATGGTGGCGGCGACGGTCAGGGCCAGGTCACTCTTCTTGCGCTGCTCCTGGGTGGGGTTCAGGACGATCTCGCCGTCCACCAGACCCACCTGCACGCCGCCGATGGGGCCGTTCCAGGGGATCTCGGACACCGCGGTGACCAGAGAAGCGCCGATCATGCCGGCGATCTCAGGGCTGCAGTCGGGGTCCAGGCTCATGACGGTCATGGTGATGCAGACGTCGTTGCGCATCTCCTTCGGGAACAGCGGGCGCATGGGACGGTCCACGACGCGGCTGGTCAGGATGGCGCGCTCGCCGGGGCGGCCCTCACGGCGCATGAAGCTGCCGGGGATGCGGCCTGCGGCGTAGAGCTTTTCCTCGTACTCCACGTTCAGGGGGAAGAAATCGACGCCCTCGCGGGGCTTGGGGCTCATGACCACGTTGCACATCACGCAGGTCTCGCCGTAGCGGATGAGGGCGCTTGCGTTGGACAAGCCGCACATCTTGCCCATCTCCACCTTGAAGGGGCGGCCTGCCAGCGTAGTCTCGTAAACTTTGAAGTTGTCAAAGCTTTCTTTGCGGGAACCAAATTCGATTGCCATTTGGTTTGCCTCCTTATGTCCGTTTGATATTCCAAAAGGCTGCCCGCCGCGCATCATAGCAATAAATCCAGCGTCCGTGCCGCTTCACACAGGCGTTCGATTTACTGCTGCAACACGCAGCAGCGGCCTATTTGTTCCAGTGCCTGGGATACAAGGGAAAATCCAACATAAAAGAGCAAAGGGCAGGCACCATTTGCGGTACCTGCCCTCTGTTTTCTATTACTTACGCAGACCCAGAGTTGCGATCAGAGCACGGTAACGCTCGATGTCCTTCTTCTGGAGGTAGGCCAGCAGATTGCGGCGGCGGCCAACCATCTTCATCAGACCACGGCGGCTGTGGTGATCGTTCGGGTTCTTCTTCAGGTGCTCGTTCAGCTCGTTGATGTGAGCGGTCAGCAGAGCGACCTGGACTTCGGGAGAGCCAGTGTCCTTCTCGGTCAGAGCGACTTTGGCCATAACTTCCTGCTTGTTCATAGTAACAGTACCTCTTTATAAAATTTTTATTTGCCAGCGACACAGCAGCGGGAAAACGGTACTCCCGAGTGGGCATACTCCCAGCCCCGTATCGCGGTAACAGGGCTAGTATAACAGAAACCAACGTAAAAAGCAAGAAAAATTTTTACAGATCCGCAAGAATAAGGATGTTGTTTTCCTGTCAGATCATGTTATAATCTGTCTATTGTAATAAAGAGGTAGATCGAATGACACATTGCTTTTCCCGCCGCAGCTTCCTCAAAGGAAGCGCAGCCGCCGCAGCGGCCCTCACCAGCCCGCTCCTCCCGGCTGATGCGGCTTTTTCTGAAACCGAAAACGGCCTGTTCTCCCCTGTCTCTGCTCTCTGCCAGACCCAGTACGGCCCGGTGAAGGGCAGAGAGGGCGAAAACGGCCTGCTCTGCTGGTACGGCATCCCCTACGGTGCCGCGCCCACGGGCGAAAGCCGCTGGACAGCGCCGCTGGAGCCTTCCCGCTGGCAGACTGTGCGGGACTGCACCAGCCCCGCCCCGGCGGCCTACCAGTACACCACTTTCCCCCTCGGCACCGAGGACTGCCTGACACTGGACGTTTATTCTTCCGCCGAGGCCAAAAAACGGCCCGTCCTCGTCTATCTGCACGGCAGCGCCGCCACAGGCTCATCTCTCGAGCTGCCCGGCTGCGAACTCGTGCGGGACGCGGGCTGCGTCTTTGTCGCGCTCAACTACCGGCTGGGGCTGTTCGGGTGGAACCGCCTGCCCGCCCTCACTGCAGACCCGGACGCCACCGGAAACTTTGCCCTGCTGGACATCGCCCGGGCGCTGGACTGGGTGCGGGACAACATCACCCGCTTTGGCGGCGACGCCGACAACATCACCCTTTGCGGCTTCTCTGACGGCGGGCGGATGGCAGCGGCCCTTGCGGGCAGCCCGCTCTTCCGTGGGCGCTTCCAGAAGGCTGTCGCCATCTCCGGCGGGCTGTCCCTCGCCGACCCGGACGCCGCCGCCCAGAAGCTGGCTGAAAATTTCGCGCCGCTGGCCGTGGAAGATGGGCGGTTTGCTGACACGGCTTCTGCCGCCGAATGGCTGCTGACGCCGGGGGCAGACGTCCGGGAATGGCTCTGCGGCCTCGAACCGGCCCGCATTGCGGCCCTCGGCAAACCAGCCATCCTTTACGCAGACGATGTGGTGCTCTCACGGGACGCCCGGAGTGCCGTCCCCCTCCTGCTGCTCAGCAGCGCCACCGAATTCAGCGGCTTTGTCCGGGACGACCTGCGGCCCGCTTCCAGCGCGGCCCGGGCCTATGCCGTAAAATACGGCTCAGCCCTCTGCCGCTGGAGCAGCACCGAAGCCGTCGCCGAAGCGCTGGGCGGCAGTGCTCCGGTCTGGCTTGGCCTCATCGACTACGGCGGGGCCGACAGTCAGACGGCTATCCCGGGCCTCGGCTCCTTCCACGGCCTGCCGCTGGCGCTCTTCTCGTCCGAAAGCAGCTATTCTGCCTGTGCTGATTTGTCTTCGGCAGGTGCGCAGGCCCTTTCGGCCCGGCTGAAGCAGGCGCTTGCCGGCTTCATGACCAGCGGTTCCCCGGGCTGGGACGCCTGGACGCTGCAAGACCGCGCTGCCCTCCACTTCGATGCCGACAGCAAAACAGCCTGCCTCACCCTCAACTCCTACCCGGATACCCAGGAAAGTATCCGTGCCGCCATGGCCGCAGACACGTCCCTCTCCGCCGCCGAAAAGGAAACGGTGGAGCACCTCTATTTTTCCGGTTTCTCTTTCTGACGAAGCAAAAACGCACCTCACCGACAGTTTTCATCGGTGAGGTGCGTTCTTATTTTATTCAGCGGATGATGCCGCCCACAGCCTTTTTGATCTCAGCTTTGTTCTGATACATCGCAGCGTCAGGCTTTCCCCCATGCTTTCCGGAATGTCATACACGGCCTTCTGGTCTGTTTTGTTTTTTCATAAAGTTCACTCCGCAAAGTATTCCTGCGCGCGCTGGGCTGCGTGGTCGATGCACGCGCGCAGCTCATCCAGCGTGTCGAACTTTTTGCTGGGGCTGAGGTAGGCGTGGAACTCCACCACCGGGTCGGTGCCGTAAAGGTCGCCGGTAAAGCCCGGAATGAAGGTCTCGCAGGTCACCTTGCTCTCGTCGCTGTTGACGGTGGGCCGGGTGCCAAGGCCGGTGGCCGAGGGGTACCACCTGTCTCCTATTCTGGTGCGGGTGATATAGATGCCGTACCGGGGCAGCTGGAAGCCCTGCGGGTAGAGCTGATTGATGGTCGGCACGCCCAGCGTCCGGCCAAGACCCGCCCCGTGATGCACCGTGAAGCGGATGGCGTAGGGCATCCCCAGCATGGCATTGGCCGCCGGGATGTCACCGCCTTCCAGCGCGGTGCGGATGCGGGTGGAGGAAACAGGCTTCTCCTCAAACTGCGCCATCGGCAGGACGACCACCTCCACGCCCAGCGGCTCGCAGAGCTGACGCAGCAGCTCCGGTGTGCCTGCCGCCCTGGCCCCGAAGGTGAAGTTCTCGCCGCAGAACAGCGCCCGGGCGTTGCAGTCCCGGATGATGCCCAGCACGAACTGCTCCGGCGTCATGGCCTTGATCTCCTCGAAATCGGGGCAGAGATAGTGCTCCACGCCGAGGCTTGCGATGAGGGCGTGCTTGTCCTCGGTGGAGAGCAGGCGCTTGCCCTTCATCTTGTTTTCGGTGGGCAGGCGGAAGGTGAACACTGCCGGTGCCGCGCCATGGGCCCTGGCCCACTCCACTGCGCCATTGATGACCGCGCGGTGGCCGATGTGGATGCCGTCAAAAAAGCCCATTGCCACAGCAGAGCCGTGGGCACCGCCCAGCGCAAGCGGCGCAAGCTGTGAATAGATCTGCATGAATGTTTAGTCCTTTTCGTTTCTCTCTACAAAGAGTTTTTCGACCTTGAGCACGCCGCCGGTGATGTTCGCAAGGCCCAGGAACCAGCCCTCGGCATTGCGGACACGGTAGCGGCCATCTGCCGCCGGGTAGCGGCTGGTGGGGCAGCCGTTGTACAGGTGCTGCTCCACCCTCGGCTCTGCCACCAGCAGAGGCAGGCTCTCAAACACGCTCTCCACCGGCAGCATCAAAGCCTGCAGTGCCTCGGGGCCTGCGTCCTTTGCCGCCTGTATCTCTTCCAGCGTGTGGGCGTCGGCCTCGGTGTAGACACCCGCCGTCGTGCGGCGCAGGGCGCTCATGGTGCCTTTCTGGCCCATAGCGGCGGCAATGTCCTCCAACAGGGTGCGGATATACGTTCCCTTGGAGCAGCGGACGGTGAGGACGTATTCGTTCTCCGCCGGGCTGCCGCCGTACCGGATGTCCAGGATCTCGATGGGGCGGGCTTTCCGCTCCACCGTGACGCCCTCGCGGGCCAGCTTATAGAGAGGCTGGCCGTTGATCTTGACCGCCGAGTACATGGGCGGCGTCTGCATCTGGGGGCCGAGGAACCGGGGCAGAACAGCCAGCAGCTCGGCCTCCCCCGCCGTCACCGGGGCTGTTTCCAGCACGGTGCCGGTGATGTCGCCGGTGTCGGTCTGCATCCCCAGCCGCAGCCGGGCGCAGTAGGTCTTGGTGTGGTCGAGCTGAAGGTCCACAGCCTTGCTGGCCCCGCCGCAGAACACCGGCAGAACGCCGGTGGCCATGGGGTCCAGCGTACCGCTGTGACCCAGCTTGCGGGTACCGAGGATGCCGCGCAGCTTGGCGATGACGTCAAAGCTGGTCCACTCCATCGGCTTATCTACGATAAGGATGCCCTGCATCAGCTTTCCTCCTGCGTCTCGGGGCGGTCGAGTTCCGCCTCCACTTCGGCCAGAATGGCGCTCTTGGCGTTGTCGAGGTTGCCCAGCAGCTCACAGCCCGCTGCGCGGGTGTGGCCGCCGCCGCCCAGACGCCGTGCGATGGCGCAGGCGTCCACGCCCTTGGCGGCGCGCACGCTGATGCGGTAGCTGCCGCCGGGCTGCTGACGGAGCAGCAGGCCCACTTTGACCCCCTCGATGCTGATGGGCAGGCTGGTCAGCTCTTCCAGGTCAGCCGGGTCCACGCCGCTCTGCTCGATCTCGTCCCGGGTCAGATACATCAGGGCGCAGCGGCCCTCAAGATGATATTCCAGATGGTTGCGGGCGATACGCTCCGCCTCCATCCGCTCCCGGGGCTTGGTGTCGAAGAGCAGGGTGTTCAGCTCCTCCACCTGCGCACCGGCCAGAATGAGCTTTGCCGCCACGAAGTGGGTGTTGGCAGTGGTGGAAGAGAACCGGAAGCAGCCGGTGTCCGTAGCGAGGCCGGTGTAGAGGCAGTTGGCGATGAGGGGGGTGATCTCCACGCCCATCTCGCTGATGACCTCATACAGAAGCTCTGCCGTTGCGGCCGCATTGCCGTCCAGCAGGGTGAAATCCGCATAGCCGCTGTTGCCCGTGTGGTGGTCGATGCAGAGATCGACGTGGCGGGTATACTGCGGCACACCGTTGTTTTCGCCAAAGAGCTGCACGCTGGCAACATCCACGGCCACAACGGTCTTGGGCTCAAACTCGCCCCGGAACGGCACCGGTGCAGTAAAGCTGTAGCGGGAAGGCACTGCATCGGAGCAGAGGACAGCTGCCGTCTTGCCCAGCGCCTTGAGCGCGTGGCAGAGGGCGCTGCCGCAGCCGATGGTGTCACCGTCCGGGTTTTTATGACACAGGACCAGAATGTTGTCCGCAGCACAGAGGCGCTCGGCCATCTGCTGCACATTGAGCTGTTCTGTCATTTGATGGATCCATCCTTTCCGCAGCGCTGGATTTATTCCTCGGTCTCGGCGGGCTGGGAGTCCTCAGCGTCGCCGTTCACATTCAGCGTGCGGAGCAGCTCGTTGATGTGGGCTGCATAGGCGGCACCGTCGTCCTCCACAAAGATGAAGCGGGGTGCCTTGCGGATGTGCATTTTCTTGCTCACTTCGGTGCGCACATGGCCTGCGGCGCGGTTCAGGGCCTCGATGGCGGGCTTGGGGCCGTCCTCACGGCCCATCACGCTCACATAGACCTTCGCCACGTCCAGGTCGGGCGTCACATCCAGCCGGGTGACGGTCAGCAGACCGCCCTCCAGCCGCGGGTCTTTCAGCCGTCCGATGATGGCGATGAGCTCACGCTTCATGTCCTGCGCCAGACGGCCCATATTTTTCTGAGACATAGTTTCTCCTCTGAAAAGCCCGTTATCACCGCCCGGGGGGCGATGATAACAGCAGCTTCAACTCTTAGTCGCGGTATTCTTCCATCTTGAAGGCCTCGTAGACGTCGCCTTCCTTGACGTCGGCAAACTTTGCCAGAGTAACGCCGCACTCGTAGCCCTCGGCCACTTCCTTGGCGTCGTCCTTGAAGCGCTTCAGAGATGCGATCTCGTCCTCCGTGATGACGATGCCGTCACGGACGACACGCACCTTGCTGTCGCGGGTGATCTTGCCGCTGGTGACACGGCAGCCTGCGACGGTGCCGACGTTGGAGATCTTGTAGACCTGACGGACCTGCAGCTCGCCCAGAGACACCTCGCGGAACTTGGGAGCCAGCATACCCTTCATAGCGTCGGTGACGTCGTTGATGGCGTCATAAATGACGCGGTACATACGCATCTCGACCTTGGTGGCAGCGGCCTCTTCCTTCGCCACGTTGTCGGGGCGGACGTTGAAGCCGATGATGATGGCGTTGGATGCGTCGGCCAGGTCAACGTCGGACTTGCTGATGGCGCCGACACCGGCGTGGATGACGCGGACGCGGACCTCGTCGTTGGAGATCTTCTCGAGGCTCTGCTTGACGGCCTCGGCGGAGCCCTGGACGTCAGCCTTGACGACGATGGCCAGCTCCTTCATATCGTTCTGAGCCATCTGGCTGAACAGGTTATCCAGCGTGACCTTCTGGAAGGAGGAGAACTGCTTCTCCTTGGCGGCAGCGATGCGCTGCTCGGCCAGCTCACGGGCCAGACGCTCGTCCTCGACGGCCTCGAACAGGTCGCCGGCCTCAGGCACAGCGGTCAGACCGGTGATCTCCACAGGGGTGGAGGGGCCGGCGTCGTTCAGCAGAATGCCCTTGTCGCTGCGCATGGTACGCACACGGCCCACGGCGGTACCGGCGATGATGACGTCGCCGGAGTGGAGGGTGCCGTTCTGCACCAGAATGGTGGCGATGGGGCCCTGGCCCTTGTCCAGACGGGCCTCGACGACAGCGCCCTTGGCACGGCGGTTGGGGTTGGCCTTCAGCTCCATGACCTCAGCTTCCAGCGCGATGCGCTCCAGCAGGTCGTTGATGCCCATGCCGGTCAGAGCAGAGACGGGGATGCAGGCGACGTCGCCGCCCCAGTCCTCGGTGATGATGCCGTACTTGGTCAGGCCCTCCATCACGCGCTCGGGGTTGGCGGTGGGCTTATCCATCTTGTTCATGGCCACGATGAGCTTGACGTTGGCGGCCTTGGCGTGGTTGATGGACTCGACCGTCTGGGGCATGATGCCGTCATCGGCGGCGACGACCAGAACTGCAATATCGGTCATGTTGGCACCGCGGGCGCGCATGGAGGTGAACGCCTCGTGGCCCGGGGTATCCAGGAAGGTGATGAGGCTGTCGTTGACCTTGACCTGATATGCACCGATAGCCTGAGTGATGCCGCCGGCCTCGCCTGCGGTGACGTTGGTCTTGCGGATGGCGTCCAGGATACTGGTCTTGCCGTGGTCAACGTGGCCCATGACGCAGACGACCGGGGGACGGGTGACGAGATCGTCCTGAGAATCCTCCTCCTGGGTGAACAGGCGCTCCTCGATGGTGACGTGGACTTCCTTCTCGACCTTGGCGTGGAACTCCTCGGCCACCAGAGCGGCGGTATCGAAATCGATGACGTCGTTGATGGCGTGCATCTCGCCCATCTGCATGAACTTGGCGATGACCTTGCCGGCCTGCTGCTTCAGGCGGGCAGCCAGCTCACCGACGGTGATCTCATCGGGGATGAGGACCTTCAGCTGCGCATTGCGGGCCTTTTCCAGCTGGATGCGCTGCAGACGCTCGAACTCGGTCTCACGCTTGCCCTTCTGGAACTGCTGGCGCTGGCGCTGGCCGCGCTGGATGAACTTCTGCTTGTTGCCCTGGGGGGTGGGCTTGCGGCGGTTCTCGGTGTTCTTGGTGGAAGCCAGATCGTCGTAACGGGCGTCGAAGCGGTCCACGTTCATATCGACGGTGCGGGTATCGACGGTGACCTGATTGTCCTCGCGGCGGACAGAGACGGACTGAGCGGAAGCTGCAGTAGCCTTTGCGCCGGTCTCACGGGCCAGCTCGCTCAGGGAGACGGTCTTCTCCTCGCGCTTCTTGTGCTGCTCGTTCTTCTTGTTGTTTTGCTTGGCAGCGGGCTTTGCCTCGGCCATTGCGGGCTCAGCCTTGGGAGCCTCGGGCTTCTTTTCGGCCTTGGGCTCTGCCTTCTTCTCGGCGGGCTTCGGCTCAGCCTTGGGGGCCTTGGCGCTGTTCAGGAACTCGTCCAGGCTCTTGACGCTGTTGTCCTTGCTGAACTTCTCCAGCAGGTAGTTCAGCTCGTTCTCCTCCAGAGTGGAGCTGTTCTTCTTGCCGGTGCTGCCCATGGCGTTCAGCTCGTCGAGGACCTTCTTGGCAGAGATGCTCAGGTCCTTTGCAAAATCGCTCACTTTATATTTTACGGTCATTCGCTCATATCCTCCTCAGTTTGAATCGCTCCGCACGCCGTCAGCCGGTCAAAGCAGAGCTTGGCGAGGTTGCGGTCGGTGACGGCATAAATGGCCACCGGTTTGCGGCTGATGTCAGCCAGCTTATCCTGTGTCAGCGGCATGGGGATGACGTCCACCATATCGCCCACAGCGTAGTTGAGCCGCTGCACGGTCTTGGGGCTGGCGTCGGACGCAGTCATCACGAGCCATGCCTTGCCCTTGACGACGGCGTCTTCCACCGCGTCAAAGCCCATGGTCAGAGCGCCCGCCTTGCGGCAGAGGCTCACGGCCTGGAACAGGGCCTCATTCGGCTCAAGGGCCGGTTTTGCGGGGGCGTTATGCTTCTTTGCCATCGCGGTCGGCCTCCTTTTCTGCTTCCACACTGGCCAGCTGCTGGGCCAGTGCATCGTATACCTCGGCGGGGACCGGCTGCTCAAAGCAGCGCTCCAGCGCCTTCTTCTTTTTTGCCTTTGCAAGGCAGGCGGCATCCGGGCAGAGGTAAGCACCGCGGCCGGGCTTCTTGCCCACGGGGTCGATGCTGATCTCTCCGCTGGGTGCGCGCACCACACGCACCAGTTCCTTCTTGGGGCGGCTGGTCAGGCAGCCGATGCACTGGCGGGCAGGGATCTTCTTTTGTGCCATCCGGTTTTCCCTCCTTCGGCAGGTGTTCCGCGCTTATTCTGCGGCGGTGTCTTCGGTCTTCTCAGCCTCGGCAGCCTTCGGCTCTTCCTCGCCGTAGTAGCCGCTCTCGGGGCGGATGTCGATGTTGTAGCCGGTCAGGCGGGCGCACAGACGGGCGTTCTGGCCCTTGTTGCCGATGGCAAGGCTCAGCTGCTGGTCCGGCACGGTCACGCGGCAGGAGCGGGTCTCGCCGGGCAGCAGCTCGACCTTGACCACCTTTGCGGGGCTGAGAGCTGCGGAGATGAACTCGGAGATGTCCTCGCTCCACTTCACGATGTCGATCTTCTCGCCGCCCAGCTTCTCGACCACAGCGGCCACACGGTCGCCGTGGGGGCCGATGCAGGCAGAGACGGGGTTGACGTTGGCGTCCTTGGACCAGACAGCCATCTTGGTGCGGGCACCGGCCTCGCGGCTGATGGCCTTGACCTCGACGGTGCCGTCGTAGATCTCAGGCACTTCCAGCTCGAACAGGCGCTTGACGAGACCGGGGTGGGTGCGGCTGATCATGACGCGGGGGCCGCGCTCGCTTGCCACGACATCCACGATGTAGACCTGCAGCATCTGGCCCTCGGTGTAGACCTCGCCGGGGACCTGCTCGTTGCGGGGCAGGATAGCCTCGCCGCCCTTGCCCAGGTCGAGGGCAACGATGCCCTTCTCGGGGTCAACGCGGGTGACGGTGGCCTGCACGATGTCGTGGGCGCGGGACTGGATCTCGCTCAGCTGCTGGCTGCGCTCAGCCTCACGGATGCCCTGACGGATGACGTGCTTTGCGGTCTGGGCGGCGATGCGGCCAAAGTCCTTGGTCTTGAGGGGGGTCACGACGCGGTCGCCCACCTGATAGCTCTTGCGGATGTGCTGAGCCTCGGTGATGCCGATCTCGCTGTGCTCGTCGTACCAGTCCTCATCGGCCACGACGTCCTGGATGAGGGCGACGTTGAACTTGCCGGTGCTGGGGTCGATCTCGACCATGACGTGGTCGTCCTCGACCTCGTAGTTCTTCTTCACGGCGATGACGATCGCAGCCTTGATCTTTTCGATCAGGTACTCCGCGGTGATGCCGCGCTCGTGCTCCAGCATGGAGAGAGCTTCAAAAAATTCGTTGTTCGCTGCTGCCATTTTTCGGGTTCCTCCCAGTAATTTATTTTCGTCTTAATCAAACAGATGTTCGTCATCACAGAGATGGACGCCGGATGCGGCGTTCACCTCAAAGCTCACCGGGCCGTTCTCCGTCTCGACCGTGACGGTGCTGCCCTCGCGGCCTTTCAGGATGCCGGCAAACTCGCGCACGCCGTCGGCGGTGGGGCGGATGAGCTTGACGCCGATCTTCTCGCCCTTGAGTGCCTCGTAGTGCTCCGGGCGGGTCAGCTTGCGGCCAAGGCCGGGGCTGCCCACCTCGAGATAATAGCTCTGGTCGATGGGGTCTGCCTCATCGAGGATGGGGTCCAGTGCGTGGGACACTTCGGCACAGGTGTCGGTGTCCATGGTACCGTCCTTGTCGATGAGCACACGGAGATACCAGTCCGGCCCTTCCTTCTCAAAGACCACATCCCACAGGCGCAGGCCCATGCCCTCCACGACGGGGCGGACAAGCGCTTCGACTCTCTGGGCGGTGTTGCCGCCAGACTGCTTCGCCATAAAAAACCTCCAAACAAACAAGAAAAGCGGACCTTGCGGCCCACTTTCCAATAAAACTATAGCGTACTACTAGAATATAGCATACTCTTGCGGATTATGCAAGCTTTTTCGTGAAAAATCCTCTTCTCACAGCACCCAGACGCCGTCGCGGAAGAGCTCCACGGTGCGGCCGTCGCGGCACTTGCCGGTGATATGGCTGTCCTCGGCGCCCACCATGACGTCCTCGTGGATGGCGGACTGGTTCATGCCCCGGGCCAGCAGCTCGTCCTTGGTCAGGCGGGTGCCGCTCTCGGTGGTGCCGGGATAGCTGGCACCGAAGGCGATGTGGCAGGCGGCGTTCTCGTCGAAGAGGGTGCTGTAGAACAGCGCGCCGCTGCGGTTGATGGGGCTGGACGCCGGAACCAGCGCCACTTCGCCGATGCTCCGTGCGCCCTCGTCGGTGTCCAGAAGCTGGCCCAGCAGCTCCGCGCCCTCGTCTGCACCGTGCTCCACGACCCGGCCATCCTTGAAGGTGACATGGAAGCCCTTGATGAGCTGGCCGTTGAAGACGTAGGGCTTGGTGCCGTAGACGATACCGTTCACCTTGTCCTTGTGGGGGGCGGTAAAGACCTCTTCAGTGGGGATGTTGGGCAGGAAGACCACGCCCTTTTCGCTGACGCTGGCGGCGCTCTCCCAGGTGGCCTTGTCGGCGATGCCGACGGTCAGGTCGGTGCCGTTGCTGCTCTCGAAGTGGACGCTCTCGAGGTCGAGGGCGTTCATCTTGTCCTTCAGGCTGGTCAGACGGTCGAGGTGGGCTTTCCACTCGCTGACGGGGTCGCCGCCCGTCACCCGGCAGACGTCGAAGATGAGCTGCCAGAGCTTCTCGATGGCCGCAGCCTCGTCCAGCTCCGGGAAGATCTTCTTCGCCCACGGGGCGCTGGGCATGGCGGCGATGGACCACTGGACGCGGTCGTTCATGGTGTACTCCCGCCACGGAGCCATGAACTTGCGCTGTGCAGCGTTCACGCGGCTGATCTTCGCGCCGTCCAGACCGGCGTAGACCTCGGGGTCGTCGGCAAGGATGTGGAGGACGCAGACGCTGCCCTCGCTCTCGGCGTAGTCGAGATAGCGGCGGAGCTGATAAGATTTGAAGTCGGTCAGGGCTTCCTCGCTGCCCAGCTCCATCCGGCTGCGGGAGACCTCGTTGTCGCTCCAGTTCACCAGCACGTCCCGGGCGCCGGCCTCGTAGGCGCTGCGCACGCACAGACGGGCCAGCGGGGCGGCCTCGAGGCAGCAGTTGATGACAAGGGTCTGGCCCGGCTGGGGGTTGACGCCCACACGGACGATGAAATCGGCGTATTTTTTCAGAAGAAGAGTAAAGTTTTCCACGGAATATCCTTTCTGCCGTGCAAACCACGGCGGTGCATTTTCTATCTGACAGTATAACCGCTCCCGGGCGAATTGTCCACCCGATAAAAACAAAACAGACGTTTCTGCCGGTTGAAAAATCGGGAAACATCTGTTATACTAGTGTATGAGAGTGCTGTCTACATAACGGCAGGCGGTCTGCACCTTTCCGGCCTTACGTCGGGAAGGCGAACATTTTTGTTATGCCCCCGACGCTTCACTGCGAAAGGGGTGATGGTCTATGACGCTTTTAGAAACTTTAGCTCTGCTTACGTTGCTTGCAACGGTAGGCTTCGGCGCGTTTGATATTGCGTACAAGATTTTTCATAACAAAAAATGACCGCCCTCAGCGTCTCAAACCTGAGCGGTCATTTTTGTTATGACTTCCCGGAAAGGTGCTGACCGTTTGCCAGACAGCACTTTCTTTAGTTGTATTATACCACAGCCCCGCCGAGATTGCAACGGCGGGGCTGTTTTTTTTTTCGCAGGGACACCCACCCCCGGCCAAATCGTTCACCGACGCAAAACAAAACAGATGTTTCTGCCGGTTGAAAAATCGGGAAACATCTGTTATACTAGTGTATGAGAGTGCTGTCTACATAACGGCAGGCGGTCTGCACCTTTCCGGCCTTACGTCGGGAAGGCGAACATTTTTGTTATGCCCCCGACGCTCCACAGCGAAAGGGGGGATATTCTATGACGCTTTTAGAGATTCTGGCTTTGCTCACGTTGCTTGCAACGGTGGGCTTCGGCACATTCGACATAGCGTATAAGATCTTTCATAACAAAAAATGACCGCCCCAGTGTCCTAATCTGAGCGGTCATTTTTTGTTGATCTACCGGAAAGGTGCTGACCGTTTGCCAGACAGCACTTTCTTTAGTTATATTATACCACAGCCCCGCCGAAATTGCAACGGCGGGGCTGTTTTTCACTTGCAAAAGTGAGTTTTTATCAGAACTCGATCTTGCTCTCGATATAAGCCTTCAGCTCGGAGATGGGCATACGCACCTGCTCCATGGTGTCGCGGTCGCGGACGGTGACGCAGTTGTCGGCGGCAATGCCCTTGGCCTCGTCGCCCACGGTGTCGAAGTCCACGGTGATGCAGTAGGGGGTGCCGATCTCGTCCTCACGGCGGTAGCGCTTGCCGATGGAGCCGGTGTCGTCGTAGTCCACCATGAAGTACTTGCTCAGCTCATTGCGGATCTCCATGGCCTTGTCGCCCAGCTTCTTGCTCAGGGGCAGGACAGCGCACTTATAGGGAGCCAGAGCCGGGTGCAGATGCAGGACGGTGCGGACGTCCTCCTTGCCCTTGCTGTCGGTCAGATGCTCCTCGTCGTAGGCCTCGCACAGGAAAGCCAGCGCCACGCGGTCGCAGCCCAGAGAAGGCTCGATGACGTAGGGGATGTAGTGCTCGTTGGTCTCGCTGTCGAAATACTCGAGGCTCTTGCCGGAGGCCTCCTGATGGCGGCTCAGGTCGTAGTTGGTGCGGTCGGCGATGCCCCACAGCTCGCCCCAGTCGGTGAAGGGGAAGGCATACTCGATGTCGGTGGTGGCGCGGCTGTAGAAGGCCAGCTCTGCAGGCTCGTGGTCGCGCAGGCGCAGGTGCTCCTTTTTGATGCCGAGGCTCAGCAGCCAGTTCTCGCAGTAGTCCTTCCAGTAGGAGAACCACTCCAGGTCGGTGCCGGGCTTGCAGAAGAACTCGCACTCCATCTGCTCGAACTCGCGGGTGCGGAAGGTGAAGTTGCCCGGGGTGATCTCGTTGCGGAAGGCCTTGCCCACCTGGCAGACGCCGAAGGGCAGCTTGCGGCGGGTGGTGCGCTGGATGTTGGCAAAGTTGACGAAGATGCCCTGCGCCGTCTCGGGGCGGAGGTAGCAGGTGGAAGAGCTGTCCTCGGTGACGCCGATGGCGGTCTTGAACATCAGGTTGAACTTACGGATGGGGGTGAAGTCGTGCTTGCCGCAGATGGGGCAGACCACGTCCTCGTGTTCGGCGATGAAAGCGTCCATCTCGTCAAAGCTCATGGCGTCCACGTTGACCTCGGGGTGCTCGTCGCCGATGAGCTTGTCGGCGCGGTGGCGGGCCTTGCAGGCGCGGCAGTCCAGCAGGGGGTCCGAGAAGCCGGCCACATGGCCGGTGGTGACCCAGGTCTGGGGGTTCATGATAATGGCGGCATCGAGGCCCACGTTGTAGGGGCTCTCCTGCACGAATTTTTTCAGCCATGCCTTTTTGACGTTGTTCTTGAACTCGACGCCCAGAGGGCCGTAGTCCCAGCTGTTGGCCAGACCGCCGTAAATTTCAGAGCCGGGGAAGACATAGCCCCGGTTCTTGCAGAGATTGACGATCATATCAAGGGTCTTTTCGCTCTGTTCCATTGTAAGTACATCCTTTCCGTCCGCGGCTGGTTTGCCGTGTCGTGTTGAGTCGTTGTCCCGGCGGCTTTCCCCGCAGCCGGGTCTGCTTTTCCTGTTGAAAGCAGAGTACCTTTACTTTACCATGTTTTGCGGGGATTGTAAAGGCCGACTCCCCGCCTCTTCTCACAAAAAAACCAAGGCCCGGAGCGGGAACGCTCCGGGCCTTGGAGTCATTTCTCAATGTGTATCACAGACAGGGTCTGTAATGATTTGAGCAGATGGGGTGATTAGATAATAGCACCGTTGGTCTCGAAGACAACGATGACGTAATTGACCTTCTGGTCGTCCTTCTTGCCGTTGTCAACGAACTTCACACCGAACTTGACCTTGCTAGCAGGATCAGCGCCCTGAGCAGCATAGTTCTTGACCTTGCCATTAGTATCCTTGTTCTGGTAGTCATCGATCTTGGTGTTAAGAGCAGTATCAATCTTGCCAGCGGAAGTGACCCAGCTCAGGTTCTTCTTAGCGTCCTCGGGGACCTCAACAACAACGTAACCGTAGTTCTTGGTGCCGATCACTGCCTTGGTCAGAGTCGTGACCTCAGCGGCAACGGTCTTGTTCATCAGAGTTGCATCAGTCCAGACCTTCTCAGCCTCGTCGTTCAGATCCTTGTTGTACTTGTAGGTGACATCGACAGTACCCTGAACACCCTTAGAGTTCAGTGCATCCTCGATTGCCTCAGCCTTGACCTTGTCGCTCAGAGCGCAACCAGTCAGCATGGACATTGCCATAACGCCGGTCAGGACGAGGGCCAGAAGTTTCTTTGCCATTTTCATGATTTTTGCCTCCATAAATAAAAATGAATTATACAGGCAGGCCATCCATTTCCGGCTGTCGGCCTGTGTTATCATTATACCCCACCCATCGTTTTTGTCAATATCTTCTTCTCATTTTTATCACATTTACAAATTCCTTTCTTTTCAATCGTGCATTTTCCACAAATTCACGGAGGCCTCTCAGTCACGCCGCAGGCGTGACAGGGGAAAGTTAACCGGCCTGCCAATGGCTCCCCCTTTGGGGGAGCTGGCGGGCGCAAGCCCGACTGAGAGGGCAAGGCTGCTGACCGAGAATCACAGGCACTGCGATAGTATCGCTCTGACAAAGAGCCTGCCTATCGCTGCGCCTGCGGCTCTTTCGTGCCGGGCTTGCCCTCTCCGTCATTGCTTCGCAATGCCACCTCTCCCAAAGGGAGAGGCTTTGGCATAGCGGAAAACTTCTCCTCTTCGCCAGAGGCTCCCCTACTAGGGGAGCTGTCGAGCGAAGCGAGACTGAGAGGTTGTACGAAGGAGAGCCTGACCGTGAGCCACTGCTGGGCTCAACCTCTCCGTCAGCGCTGACGCGCTGCCACCTCCCCTACCGAGGGGAGGCTTTGGCAGTCCCCGCAAAGTGAACGGTTTCGCCAGAGGCTCCCCTACTAGGGGAGCTGTCTGCGAAGCAGACTGAGAGGTTGTACGAAGGGAAGCCTTTCCTCTGTAGGAAAGTCCGGCTCTTGGCATCTCCTGTATCTTTTTGGCGAATTATATGTTATAATGGTTTTGCGGCCTTGCCCGCCCATTTTATTCGGGAGGGGAGGTGAGAAAAATGGAAAGTATTCTTTCTTTTATACTGTCTGTCGGAGCAAATGTAGCAGCTTACTACATCTGCAAGTGGCTTGATGGATGGTTCATGGGCCGTAAGCACTAAATAAAGAAGACCCCCTTTCGGAGATAGCAGCTCCGTGAGGGGGTTTTCTTTTGCTTTGGTGAGAACGATGGAAAGTATCATTCTTTCTTTTGTACTTTCATTATATGCCATTCTCCGCAAAAGTCAAGCACTGCACAGAAAGTTTACAGTCACTCTTCTCTTGGCATTCCCTGTATCTTTTTGGCAAAAAGAGTGGTATAATGGGTTTGCGGCTCGTCCCGCCCAATCTACCAAGGATGGGAGAAGGGGGGTGTCGCCTTATGGCGTATATTTTTACATTTGTACTGTCCGTCGCAGCGAATGTAGCGTCCTACTACATCTGCAAGTGGCTTGACGGATGGCTGAAGGGCCGTGAGCACTAAAAAGGACCCCCTTTCGGAGATAGCAGCTCCGGGAGGGGGTCTTTCCTTTGGGTGCGCCGATGGCGTATTTGCTTTTACATTTGCTATTTTTATTATATGCCATTCTCCCCAAAAGTCAAGCACTGCACAGAAAGTTTACAAGCCTGACCTCTGTAGCAAGGCCCGTCTTTGTACAACCTCTCAGTCTCACTCCGTTCGACAGCTCCCCTAGTAGGGGAGCCTCTGGCGAAACCGTTCACTTTGCGGGGACTGCCAAGGCCTCTCCTACAAGGAGAGGTGGCATCGCGTCAGCGATGACGGAGAGGTTGTACGAAGGAGAGCCTGACCTTTTCCACGCAAAAAAAGACCGCTGCATTTCTGCAGCGGTCTTTTCTCTGAGAATCAGGCGGGGTGACGATTCCCGCATCTCCTAACAATGGGCGACGGCTGCCTGTTCCGTCCTCCGATCCTCTTATCAAAATTATTATACCAGAACTTAAAAATTTGTCCAATTATTTATGATACTTCATCCCCGCGTTGATGGTGCAGGCGCGGTAGATCTGTTCGGTGAGGACAAGGCGGGCCAGCTGGTGGGGCATCGTGATGCGGCCCATGCTGAACCGGAGCGCCGCCGCGCGCTTGACCTCGTCCGAGAGGCCGTGGGACGAGCCGATGACGAAGGCCACGTCTCCCGCGCCGCTATTTGCGCGGTCGGCGAGGAACTGCGCCAGCTCCTCGGAGGAGATCTGTTTTCCCTCGATGCACAGGGCGACGATGGCCGCGCCCCTGCGGACGCTGCCGAGGATGGCTCTGCCCTCTTTGTCCAGCGCCTTTTTCACCACGGCGTCGGAGGCGTTCTTCTCTTCGATTTTTTCTTCCGGCAGCTCGACGATGCGGAAAGACGCAAACGCCGCCAGACGCTTCTGGTATTCGGCCACGCCCTCGGCGAAGTATTTCGCGTTGAGCTTGCCGACGCAGATCAGGTCGATATTCTGCATGGTTCTCGTTCCTCTTTTGTGTGGGTTCTCGCGCCGGTGGCGCGGGGTCAGAGCGCAGTTATGCGGGGCTAAGTTCTCTTTTGCGTGCCAAAAGAGAACCAGAAAAGCACCAGCGTCGCGCGCCTGTGCGCGGGGCAGAGCGCTTTTTCATTAAGGCTGATTGTTCTCTTTTGATGTCAAAAGAGAACCAGAAAACCACCAGCGATTTCGACGCGCTGGATCCACGAGAAAGGGGCTGCTCGCCCCTTTCAGACCCCGAAGGGGTTGTCGAAACGGAAAAAAGCTAGCCGCTTCGCTAAACGCTTTTTTCTCGTTTCTCCGATTTGCTGCTTCGCAGCAGGTGTTACGCCCTCGCAGGGCGTGAAGTTCAGCAGAAACGTGAAATCTTCGGCGGAGCCGTAAATGGGAGAAGCACAAAAAAATGCGTTTAGCGAAGCGGCTAGCATTTTTGGGCTTCGACTTCTTCTTTGGAATTGTTAAGGGCGAGCAGCCCTTAACTCGTTGCGGGGAGAGTGGAGTCCAGAGGTAGGGAGGGGGGATTCGAAACACCCCTCCCTACCTCTGGCCCGCGCGGAGCGCAAGCCATTTGACCGAAAGAAAAAACCTGCCCCGCGCCACCGGCGCGCGATCCCACTTAAATTAAATCAGAACACGCTCCCCACCGCATACAAACACTTTACCAGATCCTCCCGATACAGCGGGTCATCCGGCTCAAGGCTGTTGATGACCACACCGCCGCTGACGGCGGCACCGGTGGAGTGGATATACCGCCCTTCGCCCAGATAAAGCGCCACATGGCCGGGGAAGAAGAGGGCATCGCCGGGCTTTTTGTTCTCGAAGGCCACCTCATGCATCGGCCAGCCCTCGATGATCTTTGCGTCGCGGTAGATGAGCACACCACACTGCATATAGGCGCTGCTGACAAGGCCCGAGCAGTCGATGCCCCGGCCCGACTTGCCGCCCCAGCGGTACTCGGTACCCATATACTTCTTTGCCTGCTCACAGACAGCGGCCCGGAAGGCATCTTCGCTGCCGCCGTACCAGTGTGCCACAGCTTCCGGCACGAGCTTTTCCGCCGTCGTGTTCAGCGTCTCGGCCAGCGCGTCATTGAAAGCAAGGCCCTCTCTCTGGGAGAAGACCGCCGTCATCTCATATTTCACCGGCTCCAGCGCCACGTCCCGGACATAGCCCGTCCGGCCATCCGTCAGCAGGACTTTCGCCCAGCCCTTGTGGGCCTCGGCCTCTTCGGCGGTCTCAGGCTGGCGACGGAGAACGCCTCCCCGCTCCAATTCCATCATCCGGACGCCCTGCACCTTGGGCAGGCTGAGGACATCCGTAGCGCGGCCCACGAGAAGGAGGTCTGCCCCCAGATACTCCCACAGCTCCTCCTCGCGGACAAACTGCAGTTCCCGCCGATTCACATAGCCATGGTAGCCGTAAAAGCTGACCACCTCGGCCACATCGGGCGGAAGCCGGACGCCCGCAGCGGTCACGCCGCCGGGCGCAGTCCGCACCTGACAGGCCTGCCCATACAGGCCCTCGTCTCCGATGGTGGAGACAAGACCCTCCTCGCCCTCTTTGATGGTCTGGGGCAGGTCGTAAATGGTGCCTACCGGCACCGAAAACAATGCGTATTTCATGGTTCGCTCCCTTCCAGCAGCTGCAGCAGCTCATCCGGCCGCATCGAGAGGATGGCACCATCGGCGGTGCCGGTCACGGTGTCGGCCAGTGACTGCTTGGCCTGCTGCAATTCCACGATTTTTTCTTCAATGGTATCCTGTGCAATGAGCTTATACACCTGCACCGGGTTCTGCTGGCCGATGCGGTAGGCGCGGTCGGTGGCCTGATTCTGGGCGGCGACGTTCCACCACGGGTCGTAGTGGATGACGATGTCCGCCGCCGTCAGGTTGAGGCCGGTGCCGCCGGCCCGCAGCGAGATGAGGAAAACGCTCACCTCTCCCCCGTTGAACCGCCGGACCAGCTCCGCCCGGACGGGCTTCGGCGTCGAGCCCTGTAGCGTAAAGTGGCTGATGCCCTCGGCGTCCAGACGCTTTGCCAGCAGCTCGAGCATCGAGGTGAACTGGCTGAACAGCAGGATGCGGTGGCCGCCCTCCACGGCGCTGGAGACAAGCTCCGCGCAGGCGTCCAGCTTGGCGCTGCCGCCCTCCCAGTTGTCTGCGATAAGGCGCGGGTCGCAGCAGATCTCCCGCAGCCGCATGAGGACGGCGAACACCGCCATCTTGTCCTCGGGCTTTGCGGCCTGCAGCTTCTCCCGGGCGTCCACCACAGCGGCCAGATAGAGCTTGCGCTGCTCCTCGTCCAGCTCGATGCGGTAGACGTTCTCGGTCTTGGGCGGCAGCTCCTTCAGCACATCCGACTTCATGCGGCGGAGGATGAAGGGGCCGGTCAGCTGATTGAGACGCCGAACGGCGGTCTGGTCTTCCTCCTGCACGATGGGCTTCTCGAACCGGCTGCAAAAGCTTTTATACGACGGCAGATAGCCCGGCATCAGGAAGGAGAAGATGCTCCACAGCTCGCCCAGCCGGTTCTCCACCGGTGTACCGGTGAGGGCAAACCGCACCCGGCTGCGCACTTTGCAGACGGCCTTGTACTTCTGGGTGGTGTGGTTCTTGATGGCCTGCGCCTCGTCGAGGATGCAGGCGTAAAACTCCTGCCCCTCGTAAAGCGCCTCGTCACGCCGCAGTAGATCGTAGCTGGTCACCACGAGGTCGGCGGCGGGCCAGCTCTCAGCCAGCTCGGCACGATGGGCGGCGTCGCCGTCCACCACCACGCAGGAGAGTTCGGGCGTGAATTTCTGACACTCCTCGGCCCAGTTCAGCACCAGCGAGGCCGGGCAGACGATAAGGCTGGGCAGAGTCTGGCCGTTCTGCTTCATGGCCAGCAGGTAGCTCAGCACCTGCACCGTCTTGCCCAGGCCCATATCGTCGGCGAGGATGCCGCCCATGCCGTAACCGTCCAGCGTCCGCAGCCAGCGGTAGCCGTCCCGCTGATATTTGCGCAGAGTCTTTTGCAGGGAGGCAGGCGGGGCATACTCGCTGTCCTTGACGGCGTGGAAGCTCCGGCTGATGCGCCGGAAGGCATCATCCCGGTTGAAGCGCACACCGGTCTGGCCTGACAGCGCCCAGTCGAGGCTGGGCGCACGGTAAAGCGGAAGCTGCGCATGGTTCTGGCCCAGCTTTGCGCCGGAGAGTTCCAGCGTTTCGTTCAATTCGTCCAGCACTTCCAGCGAGTCATCCAGCCGCAGCAATCGGCCATCCCGCAGGCGGTGGTAGCGCTTTTTCTGGTGGAGCGACTTAAGCAGAGCTTTCAGCTCGCTCACCGGGAACTCACCGGTGTCCACCTCCAGATCAAGCACACTGCCCTGTACCGACACACCCACCGAGATCTTCGGCGGCGCAGCCTGCAAGTCGCGGAATGCATCGCTGAGGTAGACTTCGCCTTCCACCAGCAGGGCAGGCACACCCTCTTCAAGAAAAGTGACAAGGGCGTCCTCGTCGTCTGTGCCATATTCGGCGGGGCTTGAGTCGGTCTGCTGGGTCAGATAAGTTTGGAGCAGCCGCCCGGCCCGACGCTCTGCGCGGGCGTCCCTCAATAAATCGGTCGGGGCCGCAAAAGGCGTCACCCGGTCTTCCCCATACAAAAATTCCGGGTGGGCGCGGACGGCCCCCATGTGGGGCGCATCCAGATAAAACTGCACCACCGGCTCCAGCGGTATCTGATTCAAAAGCAGCCGGTCAGGGTCGTCGATGGTGATCTTCCGGCCCAGCTCCGGCAGCACAAAGCTGCAAAACGATACGGCATCCTTGCTGGTGAAAAAGAGTCCGCTGCCACAGAGGGCGTTCAACGCGGGCAGCAGACGGGCCGCTTCGGCTCGTTCCAGCTTCCAGATGGTGTCTTCATTATAAAGGTAGCTGTAGTCGAGGCCCTGCAATGTGTACAGACTGGGCTCTACCACGATGTGTACGCCGCCCCTCTTCTTCTCGACCCGCAGCGTCAGCGCGGGCAGACCCTTTCGCAAGGCGTAACCGCCCACCTCGCCCCTCGGCTCATATAAAGCCACCAGTTCATCCAGCAGCTCCCCCGACAGCGGCACACTTCCAGCGGGACCATTTGCGATGCTGCGGGTCGGGCGGCCTGTGGCGGCTTCCACACTCTTTACCGTGTCCTGCTGGCGGCGGAGCAGCGTCAGAATTTTCTGTGCCTCGGTGGTAAAGGCGTCCCAGCGGTGGACAAAGGCCAGCGTTTTGCCGTAGCTGACGCTCCGCTCTTTCTCGATGGCCGTCAGCAGTTCCGGGATGCTTTTGACGACATACTGCCGCCCGCCGTCCGAAATGCGGAGGCGCAGCAGCGGCGGCTGTCCGGAGTAGTCCAGGATGAGCTCCGGTTCCAGTTCCGCGAAGCCTCGTTGCTGGCCGTCCGAGGCCGTCAGACTCTCCACCTCGGACAGCGCGTCCTCCTGATAAGCCCGGAGAAGTTCCTGCGCCCGCACATCCGAGACGGGTTCATCGCCTCGCCATTTCCTGCCGAACAGCATCTCGAGGCCGGAGACGTAGCTATCCTTCCGGGCTGCGGCTTCTTTCGCAAATTCCGTCCCCCGCTGCACGCCCGGGATGTCCAGCAGTGCCTTCTTTTCCGGTTTTGACTCCGTCTTTTCTTCCGGCTCATCCACCTCATGCAGCAACAGCGCACCGATATGCTTGCAGCAGGGACCTTCGCCGTTTTCATTGAAAGGGCAGGTACAGCTGGCGCTGACGAAACTGCCGTTCTGGCGCAGCCATGCCTGGGTCCGGTAGAGGTTCCGGCCGCTGCCCCGCACATCGGCGCTCAGATGGCGCACGCCGTTCTCCGCCGTCTCACATTCCAGATCCTGCACCCGGTTTTCGTATGCCTTGGCCCGTGCATAGATCGTACTGCCCAGCAGATAGCGGATCTCTTCTCTGTCCATGTCTCTGCCCTCCCTCTTGCAAGCGTCCTATTGGTTAAGCATACCGCACCCGCCGACCAGATGCAAGAGCTTTGGACGAAAAAGCAAAAAGAAAACGCCCTAAGATCTCTCTTAGAGCGCTTTGATCAAATCGGCGGCTACCTATTTTCACAAGCCGTTTCCAGCTAACTATCTTGGGCACGAGTGAGCTTAACTGCTGTGTTCGGAATGGGAACAGGTGGAACCTCACCGTCATCGTCACCGACCATATGACTAGTTAAGTATATCATTTCTGATCTACTTTGTCTAGTATTTCAGAAGGACGTGCCTTCAAAACTGAATAATCACTGCTACTTCTCGTTGACTTGAGATACTCAAGCGAATTGTGGTCAAGCCCTCGACCTATTAGTACACGCTTGCTGAATGGA